>Ga0209337_1001674_pt1 | contig 16679 bp, 20 predicted proteins | sample LinPmetageLP53_FD_184044 | JGI IMG/M metagenome (GOLD analysis project Ga0209337, IMG submission 184044) | Marine viral communities from the Pacific Ocean - LP-53 (SPAdes) (version 2) | ecosystem: Environmental > Aquatic > Marine > Oceanic | place: Pacific Ocean | collected 2010-02-08
AAAATGTAACTTATATTGATATTGTTTCTAACAAAACAATAGATGAGTTTATTTTAAAAGTTTTAAACAACAAATTAAAAATTAGTGCTCAAACACTTGGTGAAGAAGTTTCCCAGTTTTTATGAAACTCATAAACTTTTGTAAACCATTTATTTTGATATTCTTTTAAAAGATCATCGTCAATTACAAACTTTTGAAACAACAAATCTTTTGTACAAACAAATACAACACCCTGATATATATTTTCAAAATTCAAATTGTGAGCTAATGAATAAGCCGCTAATTGATAAAAATAATCTTCAATCCATTCTTCTCTTTTAGGTTTATTAGATTGTTTGAAATCCATAATACTTGGTTTTCCGTCATATACTCCAATTAAATCTGCGGTACCTGCCCATTGTGTATCAAAATGTAAGTTTATTTCAGTGCCCCATACCTCAGATAGTTTTCCTAAATTTTCAACTATAGTGTGAGCCATCATTCTTGGTAGAACACCTTCTTTAGATAAATTTAAATACCCTTTACCTTGGCAATACTGTTCAAGAATATAATGCATTTCAGTGCCACGAGTTGCTGCTTGAGTCGTGATCCGTGCAGCTTCTTCATAGCCTACACGTTGTCTCCATCTGTCTAAACCTGCTTTTTTGTCTTTACTCTGTGTCGCTCCAAGTATTGTGGTAACAGAAGGGACTTTGGCTTTTCCAATATTATATGTTCTGGAGCCTTCGTTGTCGTTTTTTGTATAGTCGGTGTAATCGTGTCTTTTAACAATTTTAAACGCATTGATTTTAAATTGGGCGTCATTTTTTTGTATTCTCATCGTTGTACAAATTATCAAAGGTTGTTTCCCAATCCATATAACTATCGTGTCTTTCCGCAGAATGTAACCATTGGGACGGAATAAAATCTGGAGCACCTTTACCAGTCACCCACATTGCCGGACTGGTAACTCTAACTCTATTATTAGGTAACGCAACAATAGCGCCTTTGTACTTACCATCGGTAAGTTCTAAAATATGTGATTGTTTGTGTTGTGCCGGATCATCGGCTATTTCTGTTCCAGTGTAATCCACAGTCATGTAATATTTACCAGGATAAAACTCTCCATCTACTTTACACAACCACGGACTAGAACTTGTTCTGTCTAATGCCATTACTTCAAAGTTTCGGGAACTACAGTCCCAAGGTTGTGCAAAGTGAGTGGGAAGGGGTGGTGGCATTTCTTCTAATGGCTCATCTGCAATTAGTGCAGTAATTGGAATTCTTGCCCACATGGCCCCACCATGTGGGTTTTCTAGTCTATTCTCTTCGTCTTCACATCCAGTAAATATTATTTGAAAACTTAAACATCGGTCAGGTATAGAGGTAACGGCTACAGCTAAACCATGCAAATATTCTCCGTGATACTTGCGATGGTTATGTGTAAACTCTTTTCTTACCCAACATTTAAAATAAGGTATGTTACTAATTAAATGTGGCACACCCTAATATTAATTACTAGGAATGGAAAATCAAGTTATTTTTTTTTCTTTGTAAACAAAGCAGGGCCAGGTGGTGTTTTCTTAGTAGGCGCTTTTACCATATTGAAACCTGACATTTTAGCAGCTTTTCTTAAATCAGCCAGAGTGAAACGACTAAGTCCTGCCGCCAACGCACCAGATTTAGCTTTCATCATTTTTGCGCCACCTTTGGCATAACCTTTAGCCATCTTGCCACCCATCGCTTTCATCATTTTTGCGCCACCTTTGGCATAACCTTTAGCCATCTTGCCTTTTTTAGCTTTCATCATTCTAGTGCCACCTTTAGAGTAACCTTTTGATTTCATCATAATTTTATCCTTGTATTAATTAATAGTACTTATAGTATATTAGGTTTATGTTAGAAGTAAATCCAGTTCAAATATATAATGATATAGTTGATGAAGATTTATGCTTAAAATTAATTAATGTAACTAATTTACTGGCTACAAAAAAATTAGGTTTAGGGCAAAAAGATTTTAAAAACAAAGCTGTGCGAAACGTATTGGGTTATTCTTTAAATCTGCAAGATACAAACGACCTTAAAATTGTTAATCTTGTATCAGCTCAAATATATAGTTGTTTACTTGATTATAAAGACAAGTTTGTTGAATTAGTTTTAAATGGTGTAGATCAAGTAGACTTACTAAAATATGAAACCGGAGGTGAGTATGTTAAACATATTGACCAAGATCATGCTATGAATAGAGTTTTATCTTTTATTATAAATTTAAACGAAGGGTATGAAGGAGGCGAGATTTGTTTTTATAATCCTCAAACAGGGCAACCTTTAGAGCCAATTAGTTTAAAAAGAGGTGATGTAATTTTTTTCCCAAGTAATTTTTTGTATCCGCACGCTATTTTGCCAGTTATACAAAAAACTCGTTTTTCTATCGTAGGATGGCTAAATTAGCCATGACCTAGGAGTCATCTGACCCTTTAAATGGCTCTCCTGAAGGCTCTGTGGGCTTCGTTTTTTTGTCATAAATGCGGTGATATAGCCCTTTTAAGTTGCTTTTTAAAAAACCTTTAAATGTTTTTTTTATGTAGTATTTTCCAATTCTAATAGGAATCAAAAGAGGGGAACTTAAAATATCAAACAAAAGCAAAGCCATATCTACAATTAAATCAATAATATTATCTGCATCAGAAAAACGCTGTTTTAAATCTGTAACAAATTTCATGATAATAAATTAGTTAAATCAATATATGCGCTTACATCAATAATTATTTCAAAAACATGCAAGCTAATCTCTATTAAAAGCAAAGTAATTATTAGCCTATAACTCATGATGCAAAAAAAATATAATAAATATTAAAACTTACGCCTGCAAAAATAATCATTCCCAATAATGAAAAAACTCCAATTGAAATTGCTTTAATTAATTCTTGTCTCTCTTTTTCTTTTTTTATTTTTAATTGTCTTCTTTTTTTTCTAACCTCAACTCTAATAGCTTGAAACTGTTGCCACATGTTATAATTACCATGCAACATAATTATTTCTCTTAAAGCATTTTCCATATCATCAACTTGTTTTTTTGCTAGGAATGTATCTAAAGCTTCTTCACTGGCACTCGTGAAGCGTGAGGCTTTTTTCTTTATATGCGATTCGTGCACACCATCAATGCCATCACAGAATTTTAATAAATCTTTGTACATGTGGTTTAAGTCCTTGCCGACGGCAATTCCTTTTTTTACTGTTTCAAATGACGCTATGGCAAGAGTTAATGGATCCATGTGTCCATTTTACAACGAATTAGAGAGAGAATAAACCTACTAGGGTCAAGATTATTGTCATCATGCCTCCAAGCATCCAAAACAACAATTTATCTACTTTGTTACCGATCTTGTCTATATCCTTATGCATGTGAGCAAGGTGATTATCTTTTATAGTTCTAATTTCACGTTTGCATCCTTCAATGTGTCCGTACAATGCAACTATATGTTCTTTAGTTGTTTTAGGTTCTGCCATTTTGACCTCTTTGTGCAATAAGTTGTCCAAGATTATCTCCTTCAAATAAACCGGCATATTTTGCGGCTTTTTGTTCTGGCGGTAAATTTGCAATCCCCATACCTTCAGTAGGAGCCGGCATAGAAGAACTTGCCATTACTGGTTGTTGAACCACTGGTTCTTGAGCCGTGGGTGGTGGCGTTTGTTCTGAAAATATATTTACATCTGGCGAAGTTGGAGATTCTATTTTAGTTTGGGGTTTTACTTCAAATGGTTTAATGTTTTCAATATCTTCTTGGTTTACATCTTCAAGGTCTGGCGCTACTCCTAATACCTGCATTGTGGGTATTGTTCCAAATAAACTTCTTACTAAAGCCTTACCAGTTTTAGTCTTTAAAAAACTTGGGGGCTTATCCGCTAATTCTATTAATTGTACTAATTCATTTGGATTTTGAATAATTTGAGCCATTTTTTTATTTAACATATCCTCACTGATCTTGATACCTGCTGTCATGGTCCTACCTGCAACTGTAAACATTCCTACTTTAGCTCGTATAAGATCGCGTAAAGCTGAACGGAATCGTGGAGCAGGTGTATCTCCACTTTTTCTGTCAAGAATATTTATAACTTTTTTAAATTCTTGTAAATTTTTTAAATATTTTTTATCGTCTGAAAATACTATATCTAAATTTTGTTTATTGTTTTGTAAAAATTTAGTAAATTTTTCGCCATTAAAACTAAAATCTGTGGGATTTGTTGAATCTAACATAAGTCTTTGACTGACAAGAGTTTTAAATTCATTTTTTGTAATATCATCGTCTTTAATTATATTCATGAGTTCTTTTAATTTTGTAGGAGAGCCTCCACCAAATTTACTTGGTTTAAATGCATAATCAAATATTAATTCTGGATCTAAATTTTCTATTTGACCAGAAGTTGTTTTACTTAATTTTGCAGTTAGTTCTTTATTTTGTAAATTTAAAGTATCTATTTTGTTTTGTAAATTACCTACTTTAGTAATATCTTTGTAGCCCTCTTTACCAAAAAATTTTTCTAAACCATATTTATGATCTTGAATAAAAGTTCTGTGTTTGGCTAAATTAACCTTACCTAAATTTTGTGGGTCTACCTTTGACATATAATATTCTAAAATATTATTTTTATAAAGAGACATTTGCTCTGTATTTTTGTTTAATACATCATACACATCATCAATTCTTGATTGTTGTGTTTTACCTTTTTTAAAAGTAGTTAGAAAAATATCCTCATCTCCAATATTTAATCTACCCCCATTTTTTTGAACTAGTTGTCCAATAAATCTATTGTAATCATCATAAAAATTTTTAGCCTCTTCATCTATTGTTCTATACATACTTAACAAGGGATCATCCTTCAAACTTGTGTCCATTTGTTTATTTATAGCAGCTACCAATTGATTTATTTGTTGCTCATCCGGAGTGTTTTCTGAAGATATTTTTTTGGCTTCTAAATTTCTTTTTAAGCGTAGTAAATCAGAACGTGTGTTATGTAAAGTTTTAAATGTAATTTCTCCGCCTTTTTTTGGAAGTTTTAAAAATGAACTCATATTTGGATAATTTTTTAATAGAGTTTCTTTTCCTCTAGCAGTTAATTGATTCACTGTTGCTCTTATATCCTCTACGCCTACTTTTCGTAAAGCTAAACCATTTTTGCTTTCTTTATCAATTCCAAATAATTTTTCGTATTTTTTTCCTATTTCGTTTTTTCTTAAATCTTGAAATTCAGTAATGGCCGACTTAATAGATGTACCCCCTTCTTTTAACAAACCATTTGGAAATTGTAAAACTTCATCAGTTAAATCATCTTCAGATTTTTGTAAAGCTTCTATTAAAGGTTTTCTTTCTGCATTGTTTAAGCCTATGGCTTTGTCTTTCATTTTTTTTAAAGCCACATCATACCCTATTGGATCTTTTCCAACTAAATTTTTAGAAACAAAACCTTCTCTAAATAATTCAAATAAATCTTTCATTGCTTGTGCATTGTCATTATTCATTTTATGAAACTGACCTTTTACTCCATATTTAGAGTGTTTTTCAAAAACATTTTGCCAAGCTAAAAATTCAGGGTCGTTAGTAACTTGTCCTAAAGAAAATTTTAAATTTCCTTTCATCGCGTTTTCTGATAACTTATTATTTATTCTTTCTTGTAATGCCTTAACATCTTTAATGTCACCTTTAAAGAGTTCAAAATCTGCCTCACTTAAGTCTTCTCCCTTTTTTAATTTACTGTATAATTTTTTAACAAAAGGAACCATACCAGGCAAACTAAAAATAGTTCCTGTGGCTAAAGAAATTGCTCCAGTATCTGAAGCTTCATTTAAATAATCTTGAAAGTCATTTAATTCTGGATTTATATTAAAAAATTCATGCCCTATATACATTCTAGCCATGTCTCCTGCGGTAGCTCCTGCCGCTCCTGCAACAACACCCCCCGCTCCTCCTCCAACAGCTGCTCCTCCAATTGTGCCTAGTATTTCACCTAATGCAATAGTTACATCTCCAGTTAAAGCACTAAAATCCCCTATGTCCAATCCTGGCTTGTTTACTAATTGGTATTTTTTTTGTATAGGATTAAAAACAACAAGTTCTTTAGTATCCTTATCCCTAATAACATCAACTTCAGCGCCTAACCCTGGTTTTACTGATTCAAAATATTGAGCAGCTTCATTTTTAATACCTTGTATTAAATTTTTTTCATCCTTACCAAAACTTCCAACCATTCTACCTTTTACTGTAGTAAAATCTTGGTCAGATTTTAATATACCTGTTATATCTGCAATTTCTCCAGTTGTGTAAGGACGTTTTTTTTCTTCTTTTTTAGCGAGTGAATATTGTCCAGAACCTCCACCATCAGTTGTTTCGTATTTTGGTAAATAATCTCCAATAAATTCTTTTAAATCTAGTCCTGTTTTTTTTTCTTCTTTTAATCTTTGAAACACATCATAGGCATGTTTTTCGTCACTTTTAGAATCACGAACATCTGGGTCTAAGGAACTTTTATATTTTGAAAAATTGACATCTACAGAAGAAGGGTTAACTTGTTTGGTAAAATAATAATAATCTGGAGCTCGGACATTTAACTCTGCGGCAGTGTCCGACACATAATTAAAGTATCTTTGTGCAAGATCCTCATTACTTCTATCTTTATTTGCTGGGTTTAATGCTCTTAACTCGTCTACTGTTTGTAATTTCATTTTCTATGCCTTACTAAAAATAATCGTTGATATTCTTAGTTGTTCCCGGCTTTTTAATACCTTCAAAAACTTCTAATTGCTCTCTTAAAAATTGGTATTGCTCCCCGCCAAGTGCTTTTTCATCCTCTTGATAAAAACGCCTATAATTTGTTAAAGGTTGACGAAGAATTCTTTTTCCTAATGCATTTAAACTAGATTCAAATTGACTAGAATCTAAACCCGCATTAATTGATTCCATCGCTAACTTAATATCACTCACAGAAAAACGACCTCCTTCTTCTCTTGCTTTTGCAACAGCAAAAGCTAATTCAATAGTAAGGGTTTTTGTTTCTGCGGTAAGATCCTGCATCCTATTGTCAAACATTTTGGCTATGGTCAAAAACTCGTCTCTTACTTTACCCGTTAAGTCTTCTCTCTTCGCATAACCCTTTGGATCGTTTATTGCTTGTTCCAAAAGAGAATAGTTTGCGTGCGCCGGAGTAAAAGCGTCCCTTTCTCTTTGGCCTATTACAAAGTCTTTTAAAGCAGACGCTTTACCAACAATTTGAGTAATAGCTCCAAGTGAACCCATTTTTATTTTACCCCCGGATATATTTTTTTTTATGTCCACTATTATATTAGTTACACTTTCTGCTTTATCTAAATCTTTACCAAGTGTTGTAATTTTCTTTGATCTTTCTTTAGCCTGATCTGCCATAAACAAAGCCTCTGCTGCAGCATTTGGGGATAGTTGTAAAGCCCCATACAATCTTTTTTCTGGGTCTAGTTTAAGGTCTTTTAATATATCAGATTCTGTCGCTATGAAGGTTTCCCCCTTTTTTTTGCCTCCAAAATCTCTATTTAACCTAACAGTTTTAATTGTTTCTCCAGATGCTTTATCATAAGGTAAATACTTATCACGATCATTGTTTAAAAATGCTTTAGCTACCAAATGTTGAGGAACCACCCCTGGTTTGTATGTACCATCAGGTTGTTTTATTAAATAATTTCCTATTTTTAAACTTTTTGCGGTTTCTCCTTCTGGTGTATAACGAGCAGAGCCGTCTGGATTTGTGACGCTTTGAATTTGAGCTTCTGTTACGAAAACAGGTTTATTCGTTGTTGAGTCAATAGCTTTTTTTGTTTTACTAAATTCTGTTTTTTGATCTTCTATTTCAGCTTCTGTTGCTTTTAAATCTGCTAATGTCATCGCTCCTTTACTTAAACCTATTCCTAAATTAGCAAAAGCATCTCCTGGTTGAGCTAAAGCCATAGCTAATTGTGCTGCAAATATTCCCTTTTTTTCAGAATCACTGAACAAAGGTTCACTTGCGGGTTTTTTAACAATTTGTTCACTTTTTTCCAGAACACTACCAATTCCGGCTAATTCAATTAATTTTTTTTTATTTTCTGCACTTAATTTTTCAGGAGAATCTATCACTGAAGAAATACCTTTTTGCTCTGGAGAATTTACTTCTGCTTCTGGTTCTATCACAGTTTGATTTGCACTCTTGTCAAATCCCTTTTCTAGTTCTCTATTTATATTGTCTTTGCTTTCTTGTGACGCTGGTTCTATTGGATCTGTTAAATTATTTGGATCTGGGCCTCCAGCTAATTGTGTTATGCCTCCTGGAGATCGTTGTCTTGCAATCTCTTTAAAATCTAAAATAGCTCCCGTTCTAAACCCTAAAGGTTTATGTGTTTGTAATGCTTTTTGTCTAAATAATTTTCTTGATAATATAGGATCCATATCATAACCCCGTAGGTTTTAATAAATTATAGGCGGCATAAGCTCCTAAACCAGTTGAGGCGGCTTGGGCTAATGGATTAACGGCAGGTCCAGTTCCCGCAGTAACTTGAGAAGCTGCTGTTGGTAGAGCCGTCATAATACCTTTTTGAAACTCTATTCTTTGATAAGGTTCATAGGCTCTTGCTACTTCTGTTTGTCTTTGTGCGGTTAGGGCTTGTTGCGCTAACTGTTGTTGTGCTCCCCCAGCTTGTAAAGCCGTTTGAGCATCTTGCACATTCATACCTTGTTGTTGTGCGCCCATTCCAGCCAACTGCGCACCTGCAGCTAAACCTGTTTCAGTTTGAAACTTTTGTTGATCTTGTGCGGCACCAAGGGCTTGAGTATAACCTTGTTGTTGCGCCAAACCAATTTGTTGTAAACGTGCTCTTTCTGCTTCAGCTTGTTGAATGCCTTCTCGACCTCCACCAAAAGCACCTGCATCAATAGCTTGAGCGGCTAATTGATTCTGCCCAATTGCAGCTTGTCTGTTAATTTCATCAGTAACATACGATTGAAAAGGGTTTAAAAAACTTGTAATGTCTGGTAATTGAGCCGCTCCAGTTTGAGCCCCTAACACAGAACCAATGCCAGAAGTAAGAGTTGGTTGACCCACTCCCATTTGACCCGCTTGAGTAAAAGCTTGTTGTTGTAAAGGAGAAGGCCCCGCAACTTGGTAAGAAGGAACCTCAACAGGTGTTCTCGATAACGCTAAAGCCTCATCGTATAAAGATAATTTTCTAGATTCTATTTCAGGAGCTTCTCTTGAAATTGTTGTTTGTGTTCCAGTCGTAGTACTTGAAGCTGGAGCAGGAGCAGGGCCTCCGCCGCCGCCACCACCAAAATATCCTTTAAGCCCAGTTTTTTTATTGACTTTACCAGTACCTCCAACAGATTTTAGTAAACTTATTTCATATGCATTAACATGAGCAAGTTCTCTGTCTTCTTCTTCACCTTGATCACCAATATCTTTGTAAAGAGCATTATACAATGCAATCTTTAATTTTATTGGGAGTAATTTAAGTAGCCATTTCATAAAAATATCCAGTCAGTTTAAAATCTAAATCATTATCGTGTATCACTTTTTCCCATCCTTTTCTTCCTAATAGTTCTAAGTGAGAACAGTTTTTTTGTTTTGCTAAATCAATAAAAAAATCTTGTATCTCTTTAACATGTTTTATAACTTTACTGCCTCCACAAATTAATATTAACAAACATTCCGTTGCCGGATAATACAAATGCTGTGTTACATAAACTGCTTTAATATTATCCTCCTCTTTTATCAAAAACATTTCCATACTACCTTGTTTTACACATGTATTAACTGTTTTTACAGTATGTCTGCCGTTTGATAATTTTACTGTCTCCTCTATCCAATCTTCCACAAAAGGCCAATAGGCATTTACAAACTGTGGATCTACTTTTTTTATCTTCATTAAGTAACTAAATCATAAACTCTTTTTAATTTTGCTTGTTGATCATAAAAAAAAGCAGCTCCTTTTTTTCTCATATCTTTAAAATCTTCTGGATTTGCCCCTGCCATGATCCCTGCACCGAGGATCGCGTCTGCTCTAGAAACAAACTCGCCATCTGCTAATTGAGCCAACATTGTATCCTCATCTTTATCTCCATTACCTGTACCATCTTCAACATATCCTTCTGCTCTTACATAATTATTTCCGTCTTTTTCATCATGATCTAGTTTACTGGGTAAATAATTTACACCTCCTTCTTTAAAACGAGGAATCGTAACGATGCCTCCTTCTTTTGCAGCCATCATACTTGGTGAACTATAAATATCATCATCCTCTTCTTCTGCATAAGGATCGTCAGCAAACCCTCCAGTATCTGTATCGTCATACTCCGCTCTTTCTCCAAGTCCTTTTACGGCTGCTTGTTGAGCTATTAAAGCATTTTCATAATCTGCGTCAGAATATCCTTGAGGAACGGCTGCTTGTTGAGCCTCAGGTTGACTCAAAGCACTTACTCCAGCTGCACCTATTCCAAGGGTAGTGCCTGGATTGTCTTTAATAATTTGAGGAATGTTTTCAGTAATACCACTAAAAAATCCGGGTTCTGCCACTAGGTCTGGTCTTGTTATACTTTTGACTGTGCCTTCTTGTATACCTTTTAATACTTCTGGTGTTGCTCCATATGCTGATGGCGATAAACCAATAGTAGACATGTTTGCTACAGGTGCAGTCATAAATTGAGGTGCCGCGGCGGTAGTCATACCAAAACCGGGAGAAGCTACACTTTGAAGCGATGCTAGAGGTGCCCCCCCATACAATGATGGCCCCATAACTTGTGCTCCTGCAAGAGGCACTCCAGAGATTGTTGCTCCTTGAACCGCTCCTTGACCCAAAGCACCACCAAATCCACCTACTAATTTTGTTCCACCCGCACCAAGAATTTGACTTGATCCTCCACCTAAAGAAGCACTTAATGCCGCGGAATTTGTTCCAGCAGTCAGTGAACTACCTGCAACTCCACCTTGTGTTCCTAAACTTCCAAGTGCGCCAGCTCCCCCAGCGGCAGTTCCACCTGCTAATAATGCAGAAATACCTGCACCACCTGCGAAACCAAGTAGACCATATTTAATAGCATTTCGTGTAGATGAACCCGTTAGTTTTGCAATACCAAAAGCACTAGCACCAATAAGGGCACCAATAAGCAAGGGGTTATATTGTTTTAGACCAGTGCGATGATGTAAAGTTCCTGCACCTCCGATGCTTTTTAAAAAACTTTGTTCATAAGAAGATAAGAAAGCAAGTTCTGTATCTCCACAGATACCATAACTTGAAATGTCCCTATATAATTTTTTGTAAATCCAATTTTTAATTGGTTTGGGAATGAGTTTAAGAACCCATTTGAACATATGTTTCTCCTTAGTAATTACTAAAGTATATTCTACCCTTGATCCGTGGTGTTTTCAACCTCTAGCTTAGTCATTTCATCCATTAAACGACCTGAATAAGAAAACTCACCTGTATGAGAAATATAATCTGTAATATAACAATAACATTTACCCCCAATATTTCGCCATAATCTACAGAAAGCAAAGTCTTCCCCTAAATACATTTTTGTTTCTTTATCGTGATAGGTATCAAAAAAATTATACAAATGTGGCTTGGCTACAAACTTACCATTTATTACAGTTTCTTGTTTAATGTCCATGCCTGGGTATTCTTTAATCAGTTTATCAAACACTCTTTTTTGTATTAACATACAACCCGTTGGAGAGTGTGTAACTTCAATGACACCATCATCAAAATCAATATCTGTTTCATCCGCTAAACGTATCGGATATGTGTTAATACCAAAGTGAGCTTCCTGAGGCGTGGTTATTACACCATCTTTAATTTTGTTAAGCATTTTTTCCCATTTTGCAGATTTTAAAGGATAGGGCATCGCTATAATTTCTTTATCTTTTTCAATCATTTTAAATACAGATTCAGCATCAAAAGATATATCAGAATCAATGAACAACATATGAGAAAACCCACTCTCTAAAAAAGCCGACACACATAAGTTTCTACCTTGTGTAACTAATGAAGATTTCATCAATTGAAACATACACGTTATTTTTTTTTCTGCGCAAAGTTTTTGTATATCAAGTAAAGTTTGTGTGTAATGTATAGACACTTCACTATGTACTGGGGTAGCCACAAATAAACTAGGTGTAGTTATTTTTGGTTTTTCTTTAGTATCAAAGTCAATATAAATTGGTTTACTTGGGTCGTTTTCCATTTAAAGCTCCTTGTAAAAATGAGTTCCATTCCATTCCTTTTTTATCCCAACTGTAAAATCTATTTACAAAATTTCGTTGAACTTGTAAATGTTCCTGTATGTAATCTTCATGTAAAGAATTTATAGCCCCTTTAATTGCCATAGCAAAAGAATACGCAAGTTTGTTGTAATCTGTTTCAAAAGTAACATACACTGGAAACTCAGAACAAGTTTCATACAAAGCTCCATAATTAGTTACAATACAATACACTCCTGCAGCCATGCATTCTAATGCAGATATACAAGAAGTTTCTTCAAAGATACTTGGGTAAGCAAAAAGGTGGTAAAAAGGCATTTTTTTTAAAATAAAATCGTTAGGTCTATATCCTATGTAATTTACATTTTTTAATTTATTTGCTTGTTCGTATAAAGGAACCCACTTTGAATCATTTGCTTTCTTAAAATCATCTCCATAAACCTCACAACTACTGTACACATCTAATAAAACATTTTCGTCTTTTAAATATTGCATAGCTGCAAGTAAAACATTTAAACCTCTCCACGGAGTTGGTTGAAACACAAGTCTTACTAAATCCCCTTTTTTATAAACCTGTCTTTCACCATATTTGTCATTACAATTTACAACACCATTTTTAATGACATGGCATCGTTCTGTAGGTAAGTCAAAAGCATACCTAAACTTCTCATAATTCCAATGTGAATTAAAAATATACCAATCATACTTTTCGTGATTTGATTTATTAGAAAACCAAGCATTTAGATTCTTTTGATTAAAAGAATTCTTCTGCCACATGATATTAATTTTATCTGAACTTAACGGAACTTTACCTGGTATAGATGTACAGATTTGAAAGTTGTCTAAGAGTTTTTTATCAACATGCTCTTCTAAAAAAGCGTGTTGTAATTCCGTTCCACCTTTAGGTTTCATTGCTGATTTCAAACATAGGAGCTGTAACGACTACATCTCTTTTTATGTCGGACTCTGTTGTGCTTGTAGATGAATCATCTACATCTTTTTTGCATTCATCTTCATCTGCATAAACATGACCTGTAACTTTATTTGTAATCGTTGTTTTTGTTTTACACTTAATTACTTGCATACTATAGTTTTGTCATAAACTGAAATAAAAGTAAAGAGAATTATCCGTTTTCTTGAGAACGATCTAAAAGAGCATAAGAGATTATGCCTTGTATTTCATTAGCGGTGGAGCACGTCATTTTAATAATATCCCCCTCTTCTAAAACTAAAACGTTAGTAATAATATCCAAAGTACTATTTGCAGGAATGCTTTGATTTCCTATTCTAAAAACAGCGCTAGATGCAGAGGTATCCACTATTTGTGTTACTAAAGACAAAGCACCATTACTTCCATTAGTTGCTTGTATTTGTTTTATTAATAATCTACCAGTTGTTGGGGCAGTCAATATTGTTGTCGTGGTGGTTGCCGTTAAATTAAACCCTTGATTTTCATATTGTATAGTCATGACATAAACCAGTTAAATGTGTCGGTTTCGTTTTTTAAATCTTTTTGATAGTTGGTGTTTAATTGACTTATTAGGGTATCTAAAACAAAATTAGTTTGTCTTTGATTTTCGACTAAATAATCTTTGTTTGGTTCTGGTATCAATACATTAATTTTTGCCATTATCTTCTACCATCGGGTTGTATGTCCGCACGGAAAGAATCAAATCTCCAGTTTTCTTCAGTGCCTGTATTTGCAATTCTTACTGATGCAAATCTTCCTCGAACCCTTGTATCTACTTTTTCTGTAGAAGATGTAATTGTAAAAGGACCCAATAAAGATGTTTTATCTGTAGCTGCTGGGAAGTTTTTTATTTTTATAGTGACAGTAGCATTACCATCAATAATTTTAAAATCTGGTAGAAACTTTTTAATTTTTATAAAGGGTTCATTATCCCCATCTTTTCCTCCTAAACTAAAATCTCCAGATTCTATAAATGCAGGAATAGCTGTACGATTACCTTGGTTGTCTTGTTGGTCTACACCTTTTTCATGAGCATACAAAGTTGTTGATCCGTGATCCGTGGTCAATCCATTTATAACCGGAAAAGTTGCCGCAGATACTTCGGTAAATTCTGTCGCATACGGATTGTCATAAACTGTTTTATCATAGTAAGAAGTTCTAGCCAATGAACTAGTTGTCCAAACCATTTCTCTGTAATTAAGAGTCACGCATCTGTCAATCTGAGTAGAACCTGCCTTTGCATAAAACCAATTGATTTCTGTAAACAAAGAGTTGTACCCTGCATACACAATATCCCCTGATCCATAATTAATACCTAGATCGTCTGTATCTGTATCGGTAAATACAAAATCTTCAACAGAACAATTTATTTTTTTTACTGTCCCATCAAATACATAAAAGCCTCCTGCTTTTGCCATCCAGTACACAATGCCATCTACATGCACAATTGCAAATTTACCCATAGCTCCGCAATTAGATCCCACTTGTCTTATTGAAAAAGTAAAAGGAGGCCCAACAAACTGCATCGTATAAGCCGCGTTGTCTGTAAGTATAAGAATATAATCTTTTGATTTTACTGCTCCTACTATTTTTGTGCCAGAATCTAATTGAAATGTACCTGCAGTGTTGGTGGAAGTCGGTGTGTAAGCGGCTCTATTCTCTTGATCCGAAAAACGAATAAACATTTTGTTTTGTGTGGTTGTGTCTCCAATTGTGGTTTCAGTTCCTAAATGTATAAGGTGTCTATCTCTATCAGAAACAATTGTCATAACTGTGGCAGTAGGATTTGAAGTAGATACAGTAGCCCGAGTAGTTAAACCATCCGCAGGATCCCATTCAAAGGTTTTACCATTTTTAACTGTACCGATTAATATTGCTCCAAAATTATCTAAACTCCAAGTTCCTGGTTCAAGTGTAAAGGTGGTTGGACTTCTTGCTGTTCCCCATGTGGAATCACCCCATGTACTTGTGCCCCAACCATACCCCACAAACTCTGTTGTACCACCAGCAAATTCATATGCCGAAAAAGAAATAGCACCGGCAGTTGATATACCCGCACCAGATTCAACAGCTGTCATTGTAACTGTAAAAGTACTTGTACTAGGTACTGAAATTACTTCAAAGGTATTAGTGATGAAACTAGCTTCATTAAAACCAGTACCTGAACCTGGTAAAGTTACTCCAGAAAATCTTATAAAGTCACCTTGTTCTAACCCATGTGAGGATTTTGTAATTGTAACAGTTGCACTTGCATTTGTGGTAGTAATTGTGCAACCAGACACTGCTGTTTTTAGAGGAGAGATATCGTAAAAAGCATCATCGTAATATATAAATAAACCTTTGTTTGTGCCAATAGCAATATATCTATTACCATTTAAATCTGCCCATATATGCATTTCTCTGGCTACTCCGGGCATGGTATCACCTGTTGTTTTTACCCACCCTCCTATTTTTTCAGGAAGACCATATCTAAACCTAACAAAATCTCCGTCACTCCAAGAATAATCCGCTGAAGTTTTTGTTACTTGTTTGTTAAAGCCAGGTCTAAAGGGTACATTGATTAAAGCCATAACATTAGAAATCCAACCAACCAGTAGTATTATCACCAGTATATACTAAGTTAATTCCTGTTCCCGCAGTGCTTAACACAACATCGGAAGAAGTATTTCGTATATTTTTTGAATTTCTACCCACTGTTAAATTGGCATTATTAAAATTAAAACCTTTATCTACAATTTGAACAGTATCTCCCGCACTGGGACTTGCTGGTAAAGTAACTGTAAAAGCGCCCCCAGAAGTATCGGCTAAAATTAAAGCTCCACCTTGAACTGTTTCACTTGCCGTGATTGCTCTCCAAGTTGCAGTTTCATGATCTTTGAAAATATCTGTACCATTTGAATGACAAATATATTTATTGCCCTCGCAAAGTAAAAATCCAGTTTGTCCAGTAACTTTAAAGGTAAGTGTATTATTAGCGTGATCTGTACCATCTACTACATTAAATATTTTTTCAATACTTGCAGGCATGTTGACTATTCTGTTTCCAGCTAAAGTTCCAGTAAACTTTAAAGTCATGTTCCTTGCATTTGAAATACTTGCATTGCTCATCACTAATGTTACATCACCAGAAGCCACAGCAATTTCTTCAAAACCGGCAACGGACTGTTGCACTAAATTTAAATTACTATTTGTTTTTGTTCCCCATGTACCAGAGTTTTCTCCAGTAGCCATAAGTTCTAGTTTTAAATCAGATGAGAATGTAGATGCCATTTTTTTACCTTTTTATTTATTGTAAACTTTTATGCGGCAATTTCAACCTCTACCCATGTTTGAGAAGTCCCTTTACTTACGTCATTCCAAATTAGGGTATTAGGTGTGGCGACAGTAAAACTTGCTGCAATACCCGTTGGTTCAACTTTAGCTGTACCAATTATTGTAAGACTTCCTACTGACATAGTTTGCGCTAAACCACTTACAA
>Ga0209337_1001675_pt1 | contig 16672 bp, 22 predicted proteins | sample LinPmetageLP53_FD_184044 | JGI IMG/M metagenome (GOLD analysis project Ga0209337, IMG submission 184044) | Marine viral communities from the Pacific Ocean - LP-53 (SPAdes) (version 2) | ecosystem: Environmental > Aquatic > Marine > Oceanic | place: Pacific Ocean | collected 2010-02-08
ATAAGAAAAAAAAAAGAGAGAAATAAAATGGTTACAAAACTTACTTATAAAGAAGCTCTCGCCCTGTTTTGGAACGAGGTTCCTGTTGCTTACACTAAGGTAGCCTGCCCAGACAGCTCTAGTCTGCGGCTGGGTGGCTGGTTGTTAAAAGACAAACGCAATATGATGATAGGCTTTGTTGGTCACAGAGGCGATGTACGCTGGCACGATTATCGCGATGTAGCTGTTGGAGAAACTCCTGTTGCTGCTAAGGAAAAAATAATAGTATAAAGTCCTTTACTTCTAGAACTATCTGAGGCATGATTGTTGTTGTAGTAACTAAACCTTTAAAATAACCAAGAAAAAAGAGAGAAATAAAATGGTAAAAACAAAAAGATTAACAGTAAGTCTCCTAGGAATCCAGTTAATGTACAAGTGGAATTTTAACGAAACATTTTCAGATACATTAAGTTTTGTAGATGCTCTTAAAGAAATAAAAGCAGATATTGGGAAAGAAGCAACAGAAACACTAGCTATTAAAGCCCAGACCTTTATTGACAATGATGACTCTTTTGAAGCGTTTGAAAGAGAAATGAATTTATTCCACCCCGCAAAAACCCATATGATGATTTAAGAAACTTTAAATAAAACTATTGGCTCCTTCGGGAGCCATTTTTTTATTCATAATAAAGTCCTTTACTTTGCTGTGCAGATATGGTACAATAAAACAAAACTTTAAAATAACCAAGAAAAAAGAGAGAAAATTATGGGAATATCTAGCTGGGAAGACTTTAAAATAGAAGCCGACACCCTTTTTGACCAAGAGAAAATTGTGGTAGTTGAGAAAAAGAAATTTAAATGTAATGGTTGCCGTGGGACAGGTAAATGGTCTCACCCCACTAATAGGTTCGACACTCGTAAGTGTTTTGCCTGTAATGGTAAAGGCTTTTTCCTTAGTTCAGAAACCGACAGGAGAAAAGCAAAGAAAGCTCGTGTTGTGAAAAAACAAGAACAAAAGCGAGATAATTTAAATGCTTGTATCGAATTATATGGTGAGGAAGTTGTTAAGCACATATATAGAGGGATGGTTGAAGCTTCTACCAATAACAATTTTCTAGAATCTTTGTACGAGTCTATGGGAAAATACGGCAGTCTTACCGAGAAACAATTAGCTGCTGTCCATAAAGGTATGGAGAAAAAAGTTGATCGAGCCCAACAAAAAGCGAAACCTGCTGCTTTTGTTGACTTTACCATTATTCGTGAAAAACTTCAGACGGCTAAAAATAATGATGTACGTTATGCTAAGTTTCGTGCTGGTGACAATTATGTCTTTAACCTTGCTCCCGAATCTGGTAAAAACCCTAACTGTGTGTATGTTAAACATGGTGATAATTATCTAGGTAAGATAACTGCCGAGGGAGAGTTTTTTGGGTATAACGTACCTGAAGAGCATATTAATAATCTCGAGGCGATCGCTAAGGATCCTTTAGAAGGAGCAAAAGCATACGGTCAAAGGTTTGGTAACTGTGGTATGTGTGGGCGTGGCTTAACTAACCATGCTTCTATAGATGCTGGGGTCGGACCTATCTGTAAAGAGAAGTTTGGACTGTAGCAATAAAGTCCTTTACTTTGTTGTACAAATAAGATACAATAAAAACAAAACTTAAAAATAACCAAAAAAGGACTAAACTATGAATATCGAAAACTTAATAATCGGCGAAAATATTGGTGGAGAAGATTGGGTCGTGAACGCTTCTGTTCCTGTTGACAATGTACTTACTTTACTGCGTAAAACAACTCGAGCTACATTCTTTTTGAGAACAACCGCCTTTCTAAAAATTAATGACTCTGATTCAGGGTTCAATAACAACAACAATGTTAAAGTTCGTTGGTTAGATATTTTGAATTCGGTTGAGGAAGCGATAAGTTTCCAAGAACTTAAACGTGGCGATGATTGTTCTTCTCCTCTTAAAGACGGTGAAGAATTAACAATGCATGTTATGATTTCACAATGGGAAAGTGGTTGTGTTTTTGTCGGCTAATCTTTAGTTTTTCCCCAAAAACTATTGGCTCCTTCGGGAGCCATTTTTTTATTGCCGTATTGGTATATATATGAGCACACAAAAAGAAAAAAGAAAACTTAATAATATGTCAAACAGCCAATAGGCTAATAGGGTGTTCACGAAGGATAGTTGAACAAAGGAATCTGGCGTATTAGCATGACGTATTAGATGACCTATTAGCTGGAGAGGTAATATGCGATATTAATGCGTAATTCTTTACGATAGCGCGAATATAGGATATATTGAGAACATATGGATCCAAACAACGTATATATAAGCAATGGCAACAGATAAGCTAACTCCGAAACAAGAGATCTTTGCTCAGGAAGTAGCAAAGGGAACTAACTTAAAAGAGTCAGCCGTCCGTGCTGGCTATTCACACAAGAATGCCACTCGCGCTGGGGCATTCCTAGCCAATCACGAACCGAAAGTCCAGAAGAGGATTCAGGAGCTACAGAACAGAGGAGCAATAAAAGTGGGTCTAACATTATCTAAACACTTAGTTAATCTAGAAAAACTGAGGGACTCTGCTCTCCAGAACAATGCCTTTGGAGCAGCAGTCACTGCCGAAGTTTCAAGAGGCAAGGCAGCAGGATTATACATAGACCGTAAAGAAGTACTGGTCAATAAAGTCTCGACTATGTCCAAGGATGCCATCATAAGACGCATTCAGCAGCTTCACGAAGAGTCAGGAGGCACTCTTCCTATTCTTGAAGGACAATCTACTGAAATAATGGTCGGTGATCGAATGGTGATTGATGAGTCTTGAGTTTGTTCTTGTTCGAGAGCAATGTTCGAGAGCTAATGTTCAGGAACAATGTTCGAGAGCCATTGTTCAGGAATTCATTGACCATGGTCCATCGACTCTAGAACACTCAGCAAGTTTAGGATCCCTATTGATAATTGAATCTCAGCCTAATGAATCCTGAGGAATGATGACCCCCCTTGCACATGAATCATTTTTAAAAAAACTTCGCGTTGGTTCCCAGTCCTTATGCTCCAAAAAATTTGCAACAAAAATTTATAAAGGTAGAAGTAAATGAGCCAGTTATCCAACATCCCTGAAGAGTTGTTAGTGGAACATCTTGAACTTGCCGAACGTCTTGCTGAGCTTGAAGAAAGAGAAACCATACAAACAAACTTTCTTCCTTTTGTAAAAAATATGTGGACTGATTTCATAGAAGGAGAGCATCATCGGATAATGGCGAAAGCATTTGATAGAATAGCTTCTGGCGAACTGAAACGGTTGATTATCAACATGCCTCCACGCCACACTAAATCAGAGTTTGCCTCTTTTCTATTCCCAGCATACCTAGTAGGTAAGAATCCTGGACTTAAAATCATTCAAGCAACTCACACCGCTGACTTGGCTGTTCGGTTTGGTCGAAAAATAAGAGATCTTGTAGACAGCAGACCATATCAAAAAATATTCCCAAATGTAGAGCTGAACCCTGAAAGTAAAGCAGCAGGCAGGTGGGAAACAAGAACAAAAGATGGAAAAATGAATGGTGAGTATTTTGCATCAGGAGTAGGTGGGGCACTGGCAGGTCGAGGAGCAGATTTATTTATCATCGATGACCCGCATTCTGAGCAAGATGCTATGAGCAAAACTGCATTAGACGATGCGTACGAATGGTACATGACTGGACCAAGACAGAGACTCCAGCCAGGAGGCGCAATCGTAATGGTTATGACGCGATGGTCAAAACGTGATCTAACAGGACGTGTGGTCAAGAAAATGATGGAAACAAAAGAAGCTGACCAATGGGAAATCATTGAGTTACCTGCTATTCTTCCTTCTGGAAAAAGTCTGTGGCCAAACTATTGGCCATTAGCTGAGCTCGAAAAAATCAAAGCATCAATAAGTCCTTCTAAATGGGCTGCAGAATACTTGCAAAACCCTACGGGCGAAGGCGCAACAATTGTAAACAGAGACTGGATAAAAATTTGGAAAGCAAAGTCTGCACCAGAGGTTGACTACATCATACAAAGTTATGACACAGCTTTCTTAAAATCAGAACGCGCAGATTTTACTGCAGTCACAACATGGGGTGTGTTTTATCCTGAAGGGAGCATTGAAGGTGAACTATACAATGGAGAAGAAGCGCACATAGTGCTGTTAAATTCAGTAAAAGAAAGATTTTCTTTCCCAGAGTTAAAAAAATGTGCTCTCAGAGAATATAATCATTGGGAACCAGACACTGTTATTATTGAGGGAAAAGCATCAGGAATGCCATTAACTCAAGAGTTGCGTGCACTTGGAATACCTGTACAAAACTATGTTCCAAGCAGAGGAGGAGATAAAATCGCGCGAGTAAATGCTTGCACTCCTTTGTTTAGTGGAGGATATGTATGGTTTCCTGAAATAAATTGGGCTGAAGAAGTAGTTGATGAACTGTGTGATTTTCCGAACGGTGAACACGACGATCTAGTTGACTCCACTACCCAAGCTCTAATGAGATTTAGACAAGGTGGGTTCTTAAGTTTGGCTTCTGATTATCAAGACGAACCTATCTATCGAAGAAAACGAGTTTACTATTAAGAGAAATCATACTATGATGTATTCATATTTGTGAGGTAGTTTTATATGGCAATCGAAAAACAATCTTTATCGTTGGTTTCTAATCCTGAAGAAGAAATGTTAACAGTAGAGATTCCTGATGATTCTCCTATGATTCCTGAAGGAATTGAGATTGAAGGTATGCCTGAAGAAAGTATCCTAGAGATTGTCCCAGACGAAGGAGAATCTTTCTACGAAAACTTAGCAGAAATTTTTGAAGAAAGAGATTTGCGAAACATAGGGTTAGACTTACTTTCAGATTTCGAAGAAGATGAATCTTCTAGAGAAGAATGGCTAGATACTTTCGTAAAAGGTCTTGAGCTGTTAGGCATTAAAACAACAGACAGATCTCAACCATTTCCTGGAGCAAGTGGTGTTCACCACCCTTTACTTTCAGAATCTGTAGCACAATTCCAAGCACAAGCGTACAAAGAACTGTTACCTGCTGATGGACCAATAAAAACACAACTTGTTGGTGTTGAAACTGACGAAAAAGTACAGCAGGCAGAACGTGTTCAAGAATTTATGAACTATCAGCTTACCTATAACATGGAAGAGTATGACCCAGAGTTAGATCAAATGTTGTTTTATCTCCCTCTTTCAGGATCTGCGTTTAAGAAAGTCTACTACGACCCAGCAAAACAAAGAGCTGTAAGCAGTTTTGTAATGGCAGAAGATTTTATTGTTTCTTACACAACACAAGACTTAATGAGCTGTGAGCGAGCCACACATTCAATCACTATGACTGAAAATCAAATACGCAAACTCCAGTTAGCAGGACTATACGCTGACATAGAGATTGGATCACCTGCAACAATGTATGAAAACGATACAGCAGGGGTAAAAGCAAAAATAGATGAGTTAAGTGGTGTTGTTAAGCCAAACTCTTCAGACACATACACTGTTTTAGAAATGCATGTTGATCTAGACCTAGAAGGTTTTGAAGACATAGGAGAAGATGGGGAAGAAACAGGAATTGCTCTCCCTTATATAGTAACAATCATAAAAGAAAACGCAAATGTTCTTTCTATACGAAGAAATTACTCTCCTGATGATCCTCTTAAAGAAAAAATACAGTATTTTGTACACTATAAATTCCTTCCAGGACTCGGTTTTTATGGTTTTGGTCTGATCCATATGATTGGAGGACTAACCAAATCAGCTACATCTATCTTAAGACAGCTTATTGACGCGGGTACGTTAGCTAACTTGCCTGCTGGATTCAAAGCAAGAGGATTGAGAATCAGAGATGATGATCAACCAATTCAACCAGGAGAGTGGAGAGATGTCGATGCTCCAGGAGGAGCACTAAGAGATTCTCTGATGCCTCTTCCTTACAAAGAACCGAGTAATGTTCTTGCTCAGTTGCTTGGAGTACTCGTAGAAAGTGGACAAAGATTTGCTAACATAGCTGATATGAAAATTGGTGACATGGGACAAGAAGCTCCTGTCGGAACAACCATTGCTATGCTTGAACGTGGCAGTAAAATTATGTCAGCTATACATAAACGACTGCACTATGGTCAAAAAATGGAGTTCAAACTGTTAGCTAGAGTGTTTTCTGAGTACCTACCTCCTGAGTATCCTTATGATGTAGTTGGAGGCAGTCGTGTTATTTTTGCAACAGATTTTGATGCAAAAGTCGATGTTATTCCTGTAAGTGACCCAAACATATTTAGTATGAGCCAAAGAATTATGATGGCACAAACGCAACTACAACTAGCTCAAAGTGCACCTGAGTTACATAACTTACGAGAAGCGTACCGTAAAATGTACACAGCACTTGGAGTACAAGAAATTGATAAAATTCTAGAACCAGAAATGCAATCAACACCTAAAGATCCAATTAAAGAAAATGAAGACTCTCTTATGGGAGAAAGTTTAAAAGCGTTCATAGAGCAAAACCACGATGCACATATTCAAGCTCATATGGCATTTATGCAAAACCCTATGGTACAGCAAAATCCTCAAGCTATTGCTGCACTACAAGCTCACATACAAGAACATCAAGCAATGAAGTACCGAGTTCAAATTGAACAAATACTTGCGCAACAAGGAATTCAGCTTCCACCAGAAGGTCAGGAAATTCCTGTAGACATACAAAACCAAATAGCTGTTATGGCTGCTCAGGCAACCCAACAAATTACTGGACAAGAACAAGCACTTATCGAAGCACAACAAATTGCTGAGCAACAACCACAAATCGAACTAGCACAACAACAGCTAGCTCTACAAGAAGCTGATATACAACGAAAATCTGAGTCAGACCAGTTAAGGTCTCAAACAGATCTAGCTAAAGCTCAGCTGAGTGCACAAACAGAACTAGCCAAAGCAGACAAAACAGAAGACATAGCTCAACAACGTATTGCAGCAAACAGAGAAAAAGATGCTATTGATGCACAACTTAAATCACAAAAACAATATGGCGACATATTGAAACAAGTGAAAGACGCAGAAAAAGAAAGCGAATAACTTTATTAAACAAAACAGGAACTGTTATGGATAAGGACAAGAAAAAGAAAAAGAAAAAGAAAGGGTATATGGGCGGAGGAATGGTTAAGCAATATAAGGACGGAGGACTAGTTTCTTCTGATAACAATTCAGCCAGTGGTGCACCAGCAAAAAAACGTATTAATGTACGTGGTGTTGGAGCAGCAACTAGAGGGTTAAAGTTTTACGAAACCTAACCTATGGATTATATAAAAGTTTGCGAACATCTCTTAAGAAAGTATCGCGAAAGAAAACAAAATTTAGAGGAAACATTAGCAACTGGTGGTGTTTCAGATTTTGCACAGTATCAACGAGTTGTAGGTGAGGTAACAGGTCTCCGCATCTGCGAGCAAGAAATCATAGACCTGCGTAAAAACATGGAAAAAGAAAATGGCTGAAATCCCAGATAGAGTAGTTAATTTTGGAAAAGAAACTGAAGAAAAAACTGAACTGACTGAAAAAAATATTAGTCGTCAAAAAGAAAGATTACCACAACCAACAGGATATCGCGTTCTAATTCTTCCGAGAGGAAGAGATGCTGTAACAAAAGGCGGTATACAGCTGGCAAAAGAAACTATTGATAAAGATTCGATAGCTTCTGTTGTAGGCTACGTGGTTGCTGTAGGTCCAGATGCTTATAAAGACCCAAACAAATTTACTGAAGGTGCTTGGTGTAAAGAAGGTGACTGGATATTATTTGGAAGATATGCAGGAGCTCGTTTTAAAATAGATGGCGGTGAAATGCGTTTATTGAATGATGATGAAATTCTAGCACTTCTTCCTGACCCTGAAGCAGTAGATTACTAACAATAACATTAACCCCCATGGAGAAAACCATGCAACAAGAGAACACCTTGCAAAAAGAGACAGAAGAAATAGAGATAGAATTACCAGAAAATGAACAAAAAGAAGACATAATCGTAGAGCAAGAAGAAACAGAAGTTGTTTCTACTGAAACAGAAGAAAACTCTGAAGTTGAAGAGTACAGTGATTCTGTCAAGAAAAGAATCAATAAGCTGACCTATAAGCTACGAGAGCAAGAAAGACAAGGGCAAGAAGCTCTAGATTTTGCTAAAAAAATTCAAGCTGACAACGCAAAACTTAAAGAAAAGTTAAAAAGTTCTGATGAAGCTATGTTTTCTGAGTATGGAAATCGTGTTAAATCTGATCTAGATATAGCTAAGTCAGAGTACAGAACTGCATACGATTCAGGAAACACAGATGGTCTGATAGATGCTCAAGAAAAAATTGCTAAACTAACTGTTGAATCAGAAAGTTTACGTCGTGTTTCTAATCAGAAAAAATCAGTTAAAGAAATTTCTCCTGAAGAGCAAAAAACTGCACCAAAACCGCAACCACACCCAAAAGCGCAAAACTGGGCAAAAAAGAATGAGTGGTTTGGTGAAGACCAAGCAATGACTTTTGCTTCGTTTGGTATACACAAAGAGCTACTGGATGAAGGTTTTGATGGAACAACTGATGATTATTATTCTGAATTAGATAATAGACTTTACAAAACATTCCCTGACAGGTTTAATAAAACTACTTCGAGCGAACGTCCCGTGCAAACTGTCGCTAGTCCTACAAGGAAAACGAAAGCAAAAGGTGCACGCAGTAAGGTAGTAAAACTCACACAGAGTCAAGTAGCAGTAGCGAAAAAACTAGGTGTGCCATTAGAAGAATACGCAAAGTATGTTAAATAGGAGTAGCTAGAAATGACAGCAAATAGTACTGATCAAACAGATCGAACCTCCAGATCTGCAAGCACACGAGAAAAAACCACTCGCAGAACGCCATGGAAACCACCATCCGCATTAGACGCACCTCCAGCCCCGCAAGGATTTAAGCATCGGTGGGTTAGAGAATCTATCTTGGGTCAAGATGACAGAACGAACATGTCTAAACGTGTTCGTGAAGGATTCGAGCCTGTTAGAGCTGAAGAATTCCCAGAATTTGAAGCTCCAGTTATAGATAGTGGACGCTATAAAGGTGTCATCGGAGTAGGCGGTTTAGTATTGGCGAGGATACCTGAGGAAACAGCAGGGGAACGTAATGATTATTACAGAAACCTAACAGCACAACAAATGCAAGCTGTTGATTCAGACTTAATGAGAGAAAGTAATCCAGCTATGCCTATTAGTAATCCTAATAGAAAAAGCAAAGTTACTTTCGGAAGTGGCGGTTCTTAAGATGTATTTAAGAACTAAATTTAATTTTATGATAATAGGTAAATATTATGGCTAATACAAATGCCCCAAATGGTTTTGTTCCCGCTTATCATATGTCTGGTGGTACTATAAGACCTTCTGAGTTCGCAATCGCAAGTGGAACTAACGCATCTATCTTTTCAGGTGATGTTGTTAATTTGTCTAGTGGTTTAGTAATTCAAGGTACAGCTACAGGTACACCACTTGGCGTATTCGCAGGAGTAGAATACCAAGCAACAGACGGTTCAGTCGTGTTTTCAAACATGTGGACTGCTGATGTTGCAACACTAGGTGCCGCAAACGCGAAAGCGTATATTTATGCCGATCCCGATATTGTTTACGAAGCGCAGGCATCTGCAACTCCTACACAAGCATCGGTTGGTACAACTAATACGATAACAACAACTGCGGGTGATTCTTCAACAGGTCGATCAAAAGAAGGTGTTACTGCAACAACTTCTAGTGGTATTGCGACAGTAGTAGGGTTTGTACAAAGACCCAACAACGCTATTGGACAATATGCTAGAATGTATGTTACGTTCCCTGCTTCTGTATTCGGCAATAGCTAAAAGGTGAAATCTAATGGCAATTAATAGAGCTCAGTTAGTAAAAGAACTCGAACCAGGATTGAACGCACTTTTTGGTCTCGAGTATTCACAGTACGAAGACGAACATACAATGATATTTGACACTGAAAGTTCCGATCGTGCATTCGAAGAAGAGGTAATGCTCTCAGGCTTCCAACAAGCTCCTGTAAAAGCAGAAGGTTCTGCTGTAACTTATGATACAGCACAAGAAAGCTGGACTGCTCGTTATACACACGAGACAATAGCACTTGCTTTCGCTCTTACAGAGGAAGCCATGGAGGATAATCTCTATGACACAATCTCAGCACGGTACACTAAAGCTCTGGCTCGTTCTATGAACCAGACTAAACAGGTGAAAGCTGCAAACGTCCTAAATAATGGATTTAGCACTTCTTATCCTGGAGGTGACTCGAAGCCACTCATGACAACTGATCATCCTACCATAACAGGTGGAGATCAAAGAAATGAGCCAAGCACTGCTGCAGATTTAAACGAAACATCGTTGGAAAATGCATTAATTGATATCGCAGCGTTCGTTGACGAACGCGGGTTGAAAACTAATGTACAAGCAAGACGCTTGATTGTTCCACCAGCGTTGCAATTCGTTGCAGACAGATTGGTAAACACTCCTGGAAGAGTAGCTACATCAGATAATGATATAAATGCTATTCGTAACATGAGTGCTGTTCCTGATGGATATGCAGTTAACCACTATCTTACTGATAGTGATGCATGGTTCTTAAGAACAGACGCGCCTAATGGACTCAAACACTTTGTTCGTACTGCTGTTTCAAGTGGTATGGAAGGAGATTTTGAGACTGGAAACGTTCGGTATAAAGCTCGCGAACGCTACAGCTTCGGCTGGAGTGATTGGAGAGGTATATATGGTTCTCCAGGAGCATAAGTATTGTTCTTGGTAGGCTAAGTAAAGGGAAACTTCGGTTTCCCTTTCTTTTTTCTAGAATGTTATATACACTAAGAAAGAATAGAAGTTCTAGGATAACTAACTTGTTCTATCAACTGACCTAGCAGACAAGCCAAGATGATAGAACTTATTTCCTTAGGAGGAAATTATGGCAAATTCAACCTTTAATGGACCAGTTCGGTCCGAAAATGGTTTTAAAACTATTGATGTAACAGCAGGAACAGGAGCCATCACTGATGGTTTAGTAATTAATTCAGACGGTAATATCTTTACAGATGCTGGTGGACATACTCAATATGTTGCAGCAACGGGATATGGTCCAGCTGATTTTATCGTAGGTAAAGGCGGAAGCCAATATGGTACAGTTGACCCGTTTACTTCAGGACTTACTCAGTTATTTCCTTTAGGCAGTAGATTACTTTATGGTAATACTGTTTATGCATATGGTAGATTAGCAGCAGCAGCAATTACAGCTGGTAAATGTGTAACTCACGCAGCTTCAATCGCTCACCACTTTGATTTAACTCCAACTGCAGGCGTAGCCGCAGGTGAAACAGCTATATCAGTAGAAACTGCTGGTACAGACATAACGCTAAATCAATATGCTGGCGGATACCTTTATGTGAACGATGCAGCGGGTGAAGGTCAGATGCTTAGAATAGAATCTAACCCAGCACATGACCATTCAGCCGATCCTTCTATTGTTATTACTTGCTACGATGATTTAGCAACAGCGATAACTACAAGCTCAAGAATTACTTTAATTCCTGATCCAAGAAGTGCTCAAATCGTTCAAGCTGCTACCACTACAGGTGCTACACTAGGTGTAACTGTTGTCGATATGGCAGCAAGTGCTTATGGTTGGTTCGCAGTATCAGGTCCACAAGCTATATTAACTTCAGGTACATTAGTTGTAGGGAACCATGCAGTGCCTTTAGGTGCAGCAGGAGCAGTTGGACCAGCAGCAGGAGATGTTATTCAAGTAATCGGTACAGTTATGATAGTTAATGTAACTACTGATTATTCTTTAATCAACCTTACAGGTATTATCTAGGAGTAATTTATGGCTAGATCAGATGTAAAAGCGGTCACTATAACCGCAGACACAGTAGCCTTAGATGCCGATGGAATATCAGTAGCAGCGTCAGTCGGAAATAACGCAGCACTTACCATAGGTGGTGCGTTAGCTTCTGGCGGTGCTGTTGCACTCAGTCATGGGAGGGTAGTCACTATCCTCTCGGCTGGGAATGATGCTGCTATCTCGTTTACTGTTACGGGAACTGATGTCAATGGGGATGCTCAAACAGAGTCAATTACAGGTGCTAATGCAGGCACTGCTACTGGAACAAGTTACTTTTTAACTATATCAGGTATTTCAGCAGTAGGTAATCCAGCTGGTAATGTTTCAGCAGGAGTTAATGGTTCAGCCGCAGATGTCATATTTGCAGGTAGATCAAGATTAAAAGGTATATTTTTAACTAGCACCGCAACAGCAGGTACTACGAATTTTCATAACACTTCTCCTACAGGAACTAATGTTATGGGGTTAAGTTCTGTAGGTGACGCTGATGCAACAAGAGATGTAGTCATACCAGAAGAGGGAGTAATATTTACTGACGGTATTTATATTCAGTACACTGTTTCTACCTTTCTTACAATGACTGTGTTCCATGCATAATGGCAACTTCAGGTACTAAAACATTCAGTCTTAATACTGGGGATGTTATTGAAGAAGCGTATGAGCTTGCAGGACTAGAGTTAAGAACAGGATACGACGCAGCAACAGCTAGACGTTCGTTAAACATTATGTTTGCCGATTGGTCTAACCGAGGAATCAATCTTTGGACTGTTGATCAAGTTGTTTTAGACTTAACTTCTGGAACTGCATCTTATTCTCTTAATGCTTATGACTTAGATGTTTTGGAAGCTGTAGTCAGAGTTTATGACAGTACAAACAGTTCTTCATACACAGATGTTTCTGTCAGCAGAGTAAGCAGAGCTGAGTATCTTAACACACCAGACAAAACAACAACAGGAAGACCTTCTCAGTTTTATGTAGACAGAAAAGAAACTCCTGTTCTTTATGTTTATCCAACACCTGACAATGTAACAACATACAAATTTGTAAGCTACAGAATGCAACGAATAGATGACATAACAGCTTCTAATCAAGACCAAGAAGTTCCTAGCAGATTTATCCCTTGTATGACAGCAGGATTAGCCTATCAAATAGCTTTAAAGAAAAACCCAGAAAAATCTCAACTATTAAAACTTGAGTATGAAGAACTATTTGCTAGAGCAGCAGATGAGGATAGAGACAGAACAAGTGTTCATTTAGTTCCAAGGATTGTTTCATAATGGCTTATGCTAGTGGAAAACATGCTTTAGGAATTTGTGATCGTTGTGGCTGGCAATGTCGTTATCTAGAAATGAAAAAAGAATGGACAGGATTAAAAGTTTGTGAGGAATGTTATGAACCTAAGCACCCTCAACTTTTCCCTATTAAAGTTTCTGATTCAGAAACACTTTTTGAACCTAGACCTGAGGTGAGACTACCTAGATCACAGTTAGGTGTAGTGACTACTGAAAACCCTTCTTCTGCTGTTATTGCATTAACAGGCACTAATGCTATGGATTCTACAGATGACCCTATCGGCAGTAAGTTTGAAGGAGAAAAATCTAGTGGTGAGCTAGGTAATCTAACAGTGAGTACAAGCTAATGGCATGGACATATACAACATTAAAAACAGCAATACAAGATTATGTAGAAAGTTCTGAAACATCTTTTACTAACAATTTAGATGTATTCATTAAGGAAACTGAAGAACGAATTCTAAAGAACATACAAATACCTGTTTTTCGTAAAAACGTAACAGGAACAGGAACTGCTTCTAACACCTACCTAGCTACACCTTCAGATTTTTTGACACCATTGAGTTTAGCTGTCATAGACAGCGACGACAACTACACGTATCTACTTTTGAAACATGTCAGTTTTATGAGAGACTACACTCCTGCTGCTGCTACAACAGGAGAGCCTAAGTATTATGGTATTTTCAACAACAACACTTTCATATTAGCTCCTACACCTAGTTCAGGATTTACTTTTGAGCTACATTATGTGTACAGACCTCAGTCCATAACTGCTTCTTCTGATGGAACAAGTTGGTTAGGAACAAATGCTCCTGATGCTCTGCTTTATGGAAGTTTAGCAGAAGCGAGTATTTTCCTAAAACTAGACCCTGCCGAAACGCAAGCATTTGAAGGAAGATTTATTGCTGCTGCTGCTTCTTTGAAAAACATGTTTGAAGGACTAGGAAACAGAGATGAATACAGATATGATGGAACAAGAGGATGATAAAAACTCCTCCATCTCATCTAAAAGATTCAGAAATAGCCATAGTAGCTATGGGTCAAAGTCAACTTGACTTTCATTTGGCTAGAACTCACAGTGTTCCTTTTGATGAAATATGGGCTATAAATGCAATGATTGGTGTTCTTCCTGATGTAGACAGAGCATTTATACTTGATCCAATGAGTCGTTTCTTTGACTCTGAAGATGCAGGAACTATGACACCTATGATGAGAAATGTTTTACCAACTCTTACTTATCCTGTGTATTCTTGTGAACTAGACAGTAGAGTTCCAGCAGTTGAAGAGTACCCTTTAGAAGAAGTTGTTACTTATGCTGAAAGTGCATACTTAAACAACACTGTTGCTTACGCATTAGCGTTTGCTTTTTGGAGTAAAGTGAAACAAATATCTATGTTTGGTGTAGATTTCACATACAAAACAAATATGCATTTCGCAGAAGCTGGAAGAGGTTGTGTAGAGTTTTGGTTAAGCAAATGTATTAATAGTGGTATGATGGTTGGGATAGCTCCAAGATCTTCTTTGTTAGACACTGATGTAGATTTAAAAGATAAATTGTATGGTTATCATAGATTATCAAACCCTAAGATAGCATATAGAAATGGTTCAGGTCTTAAAATACACGAATGGTCTAAATTCACACTTAAGCAAAACCCTAAACCCGTTGGAATAATAAACAGAAAAGACTTAATACCCGTTGAACCAAAGGAATTTTAATGTTTTCACTTGAATCAGATGTATCTGTTGGAAATCTTGGCGTCACAACAACAAACAACAGGGGACACACAACAGAAGAGGTTGCTGAAATGGCTACTAATAAAATAATTTCTGTTAGTGATGATGCTCCTGCACCTATAAGGGATCAAGCACATGCATTTAAACAATCATGTAAACAAATAATTACTTACTATATGCAAGAGGCAGTTAAAAACCATATGTGTACATTATGTAATAAACTAGAACAACAAGGTCAAAAAGACTTAGCAAATATTATAAGGAGACTATAATGGCTATAACGCAGGCAATGGCAACCTCATTTAAAAAAGAACTGTTAGAAGCAAAACACAATTTTTTACTTTCTGGTGGCAATACATTTAATCTGGCACTCTACACAAGTAGTGCAACAATGTCAGCAGCAACAACTGCATACACAACAACTAACGAAGCAAGTGGTACAAACTATACCGCTAAAGGTGCAGCATTGACTAGAATAGATCCAGCAACATCAGGAACAACAGCGTTTACTGACTTTGCTGACCTTACATTTGGAACTTGCACTATAACTGCTCGTGGTTGCATGATATTTAATGATTCAGCTTCTGGTGATCCAACAGTTGCAGTATTTGATTTTGGCGGTGATAAAACATCAACTGCAGGTTCATTTACAATTTCGTTTCCAACAGCAGATGCTTCAAACGCTGTTATAAGAATAGCATAGGAGTTTAAGTGGCAACTGGATGGGGTCGCAGTACATGGGGTGATGGACCTTGGGGTGCAACCGCAGTATCTGTTGCTGTTACAGGTTTAGCTGGAACTACTGCATTAGGAAATGAAGCTAGTGTAACTGGTGATTGTAACCTAACAGAAACAGGATTAGCAGGAACAGGTGCTGTAGGAACAGTAGTTCCAAATGGTTCAGCAATAACTGGGCTAACTACCACAGCATCTACAATATCAGTAGGTGATGAAACTGTAACTGGTGATGCTAATGTTTATCCTACTAATGTAGTAGGAACAACAGCGATTGGTAGTGTCAGTACAGTTACTGACAATATTCTTTCTGTAACAGGATATGTTGGAACTACCGCATTAAATGGTGTGACCACAACAGCTGATGCTAACATATACCCAACAACAGTATTTGCTACAGGTGAAATAAATAATAATCTTCTTGTTTGGAGCGAAGTTGTTCCAGGAGTAACAACTACTTGGAGTTCAGCAGACAGCAATCAAACACCTAATTGGGAAAATATTGCAGCTTGAGAACTTTACGAATGACAATAAATAATATAGCATAAATGAATCTTGGAGAATAAATAATGGCATCGACGTATGTAAATGATTTAAGGCTCAACGAAATGGCTACTGGTGATGGTAGTGGAACGTGGGGTACAACAACTAACACAAACTTAGAACTAATAGGCGAAGGACTAGGTTATGGCACAGAAGGTATAACTACCAACGCTGATACCCATACTTCTACAGTAGCAGATGGTGCTACTGATCCAGTAAGAGCAATGTATGTTAAATATACAGGCACACTAGATTCAGCTTGTACTATTACAATCGCACCTAACACAATTAACAGAATGCACTTTATCGAAAATGGTACAAGTGGTTCGCAAAATATTATTATTTCACAGGGTACTGGTGCTAACGTAACCATACTCCCTGGTGATACCAAAGCAGTTTACCTAGATGGCGCGGGAAGTGGAGCAGCAGTTGTAGATGCTTTTGCTAGTCTTAGCGTAGTAGATTTAAGGGTAGAT
>Ga0209337_1001676_pt1 | contig 16667 bp, 17 predicted proteins | sample LinPmetageLP53_FD_184044 | JGI IMG/M metagenome (GOLD analysis project Ga0209337, IMG submission 184044) | Marine viral communities from the Pacific Ocean - LP-53 (SPAdes) (version 2) | ecosystem: Environmental > Aquatic > Marine > Oceanic | place: Pacific Ocean | collected 2010-02-08
ACCGTTAGTTTTGTTTTGTAGAATAGCACCACCAGTTAACCAGTGCTCCATCTCACGAGAGTATCCGTTAGCTGCTTTATATCGCATTCTTAACGAAGGAATCTTCTCACCAGATTTAGCATCACGTTGTGAATCCATAGGAATACACATACCGTAACCGTTAAATTTAAACCCATCACCACCTAACAAGTCAGGACGATTAAATAAGTCGTAAGTTTTCTTGTGGAAAGTATAACCACCACGAGAGAACGAGTTAAAACCTAAATTCAACGCCATGTCTTTGTTGTTAGCAAAAGTACCATAGTTAGCACCACCTGCTGCGTAAGCACCTTGAGAAGCTAATAAGTCATCAATATCTAAAGATAAGTTGATACCAGCGTAAAGAGCCATCTCTTTTGCACCTCTGTGTTTGTCTAAAGACTTAACAGCAGCATCAAAGTCAGCCATTGTTATTGCTGAAGAACCAAGATCCATAGATTGTCCTTTAGTTTCCATAAACTGTAAAAGACCTTCTGTTGTTGTAACAGCAGAACCAACACCATCTGTAGCACCATCTTCTAATCCAGTAGCAGCTTGACCAACAATCATTGCAAGCTCAGAGTAGTCCATAAAACGTTGGTAAGTATCAGCCTCACCTTGTAAGTACCATAAGTATCCTGTTCCCATTTCTGGAGAAGTAACCTTTACATAAACAGCGTTAGTTGCTTCAGAACCTGAAACTACAAACGACTCTTTAATAATCTGACACTTATTAGAGTACTGATCTACACGAGGAGTAATACCACCTGGTTGATCAGTTTGCTCTGCGTAAGCATTACCTACAATAGTAAATGATGTATCAGCAGGAGATCCAGCTAAAGCACCACTAGATACTAATTTTAATTGAAAGTTATCTTCTGGTTGAGAAGATGCAGAACCATCAGCTTTACCAGCCACATAATACATAACCCCTGTGTTACCTAAAATAAGGTCACCATCACGAACTGCTGTATTACCTGAAGCATCACCAGCATCATCAAAAGCATTGTCGATTGTTAAATCGTTACTAGAGATAGCACCTGTAAAGTGGTTATGAAGAAGAGTTTCTTCATAGTGTTCAAAAGTTTGAGCTGTTGTTTCTTTTTTATTCCCCAATAATTCCATTAATCCAGTAATCCCTTGATTACCGTATCGCTTAATTAGTTGCTCATCAACGTCACGTTTATGTAAGTCTGCACTTGCGTTACCATCAGCGTTAATTAATGCTGAAGTACCAACATAATTAGATGTTGTTGCAACCGCTACATTGGAAGGTGTAGCTATTAAACCCGAAGGTATATTTACTGTTGCCATTTTTTATATTTTTAAATAAATAATAATTAATTTTTTAACCAAGTATTTGTCGTCTCAACATATCGAGAGTTGACTCTTGTTTCTGAGGAGCCGCTTGTTTATCTTGTGTAAACGAAGGGTTCTTAATCTCATTAATTACGCTTTCCGTTCCTTTGCTTCTGTACTGGTTAGCAACACCTCTAATAATTTTATCTACATTATTTAAGATGTACATATCAGTGTTTAAAGAATCAAAATCCCAGTTACCACCTTCATCGACATACTTATCAAAGAAGTTTTCTAGGTTAGAGTTATAATTCTTAATCTCGTTACGAGCTTCGTCATCAAGATTATAAACATACTCCTCGCCTTGGTCATTCATTTCAAATGATAAACCTTCAAGGTCATTAACCTCTCCCTCCATTTGAGATAACCATTCACCTCTTTCTGCTTCAGATATTCCAGGATCGTCTGCCTTAATTGGCATAGCGTAATCCTCTTTAACCTGATTAAAGTAGTCTCTAGCAGCTTTAGCGTCCTTCATAAGTTGAACCTTACCAGCGTTAGTTTCTCTCGCACTATAAGCCTCTTTGTCTGTTTTGTACGTTGTCGCCATATAATCATTTAACTCTGCATCAGTTAAATCTGGGTTATCTAATCGTAGATACTCCTTCATTAAAGCGTCATCAGACACGTTGGTTAAATCAACCGTTTGAGTGTTTAGGTAATCTTGAACTGTACGACCAGTGTTTTTAACATACTCATTAATAACTTGAAGCTGCTCGCTAGCAAAGTCATTGCTTTCTGTTTCTGTACTAGTTGTTGTGCCAAAATCATCAAATGATGTTACCTCTCTCCCAAGCTTTTCGCTAAGGTATTGTAAGACAATTTCATCATCACTGATTTCTTCACCCTCTTGTGGTTGACTAGTTTGAGATTGTTCCTCAACGTTAGTAGTTTCCTCAGTATTTAAAGAACTCTCACCTGTCAAGTCTATAACGTTAGATTGCTCCTGCGTTACAGGTTGCTCTGACTCGACTGCTTGGTTTTCATCACCAGTCAAGTCAACGATATTTTGTTTAGATTCAGGTTGTACAACCTCGCCTCCAAACTGTTTTACTAATTCATCTCTTATATCCATTGTCTTAAATTTAATTTAGTTATTTTCGCAAATATAATTTATTTTATATTAATATCAAACTATTGGGATATGTTTTGCTCATCACCTAGAGGACCTCTACGATCTTTTCTTTGCTCAATCATCTGAGATTGATTCATAGCAGACTGCTCTTGAACTTCTTTTCTAACACTACCCTGAATAGACGCTTGACCTTCTTTCCCAAGGTTTCCAAGCTCTATCTCTCTTAACCTTCTTTGGTGTTGAGCCTGCTCAAACTGTTCTTTAAGTTGGTATTCAAGTTGCTTTAACTGCATCTCCGCTTGAGCTTTAGCTTGAACACGAGCTTGCTCTATCTGCATTTCAGCTTGCATTTCTTGTTGCTTTAACTGTGCAGCTTGTTGAGCTGACTGCTGTTGCAACTCAGCGTTTTGTTGAGACGCCTGTTGAGCCATAGCTTGTTGCTCTTGTTGATATTTTTTTCTTCTTAAGATAAGCATCTGATTAGCCATCTTAATGTTCTTAATAGATCGAATCATAATAGCATCCTCTAATCTAATCTCTTTCTGAGCTATAGATGCTTGTATGTTTTGCTCCATCATTTGCCTTTCCTCCTCGCTAGGTGCAACATCTAGAGTTATACCAAACTCGTGTATAGATAACTTCTTCATCATATCTATAGAGTACATTGCAGTATCCCCTATAACGTTAGTATACATCTTATGTAAACCCTTAAAGTTTACTAAGTCTTGCATACGAACAGTTATACTTTGAGATACTCTTGTTGTAACGTTAAGGTAAGCATCGTTAATATCTCTAGTAGCATTATTAGATGCTAGTAAAGATAATTTCTGAACTCCAACCAAAGCTTCACTAGATGGTTTAGATGCGTCTCTTGATTCGTTTACACCAGTTACATCTCTAATCATTTGCATGTTATGATTATAAACACCTATAAGAGTGTTAAAATCACGACCTATACCATTTTCTAGTTCTTGTATAGGCATAGCTCCAGTCATTTGACCTTCATCATCTATACGTCTATAGTATATATTACCAGTTTGATCGTAGATCTCTTGAAGCTCTAACGGAGTGAACGTACCACCATCACCTTTTGAAACGTTTTCTAATGATCCTATTTCAAACGCTGCACCTTTTGGTCTAGCCTTAGCAAGAACATGTTGTATCTTAAGGTGAGCTAATTGTATCTGGTCAGCAAAAGGAATCATTCTATCAACTAAAGAACGACTCTTCATTTTGTAAAGATTAGGCTGATATACTATGTAAGATAACCTTGTTTCAGATAAGTTAGACTTAGGTCTAGGCATATCTTTCATCATACCATAATTAAACAAGTATTCTGTACCTACAATATATTTTCCTTTATATATAACCTTTACTGTTTGACCTATATCTTCTCTTTTTGTTTTAGATTTTTTAGGCTTCTTGTAATTAGATGGTTTTTTATTTACAGAATAACCACCAAATTTATTTTCTTTCTTTTCGTATTTTAAAGAGTGACTTGTAATAAACTCAGCATCTAATATGTTTACACTAAACTTATCGTAATCATAAGTTTCGTTACCATTTTCATAGTAAGCTTGAGTACCATAATTTACTGGGTTATTGTTTTTGCCAGCATACTCTCTAGCTATCTTAATGTAATCATCTTCACTAAACTCATCACCAGCTTGCTGTTTGAGGTCAGATATAGTAATAGAGTAAACCTCACCTGCATGTCGTATATTCTTAAAGTCTGGTTTAGCAGAGAAAGAAGTTATGAGGTTCATAGGATCAACGTGACGTATTTTAACACCTTCTGTTTTTGAAATTTCTGTTTTAGCAGCACATAAACCTAAAACAACAAGGTCACGAATCATATATCTTTTAACCTCGTCATAGTCATTAATATCTAAAGTATACTCTATAGCCTTCTCTAAAGCTATCTCTACATTTTGTTTATAGTTAAGTGCCATAAACATTTCAATCTCTTCAGAACTTTCAGCTACAAACTCTTTAGGAGCTAAAGAAAGTCCAGTCTCGTCTTCTAAGCTTTGTAAAAAATCTTTAGTAAGCATGTTTCCATACATCTGTTTTTTCTTCTCCATTCTTTCGTTAGCAGCAACAGGATCTATAGTTTTAGCTTTTATGTCATACTCCTGATTAACCATCCCGTTAACAATAACGTCAACAAACTTAGGAATAACAGATACAGGAGAAAAATCTATATTAAGGTAGGATGTGTCACCTTGAACATCAAGAAGGTCTTTGTATTTACCTACGTCCTGATTACCTTCAGCATAAGATCTATTACGACTATATCGCATCTTACGATCTCTAAAGTATACATCTCCATTGTTATGCCACTCGTAGTACATTGTTTTAAAGTACTCAAGACCATATTCTTTTGCAGCCTTTTCTTCGTTAGTAGCTAAAGGTGATGGATAACCATTTAATTTGTTTTTATCGTTACCGTAGTTCATGTTTTTATTCTTTTACTATAAATTCCTTTATTGCTATACTTCTTAACAAAAGGAGATGACACGTTTAATTTCTTTTTAGGTTTTATATATTTTTGTGATGCTAGTAAAGCTAATGAAGACGATATACTAGCATCGTACTTAGTTCTATTATCTACTTCAAATCTACTCCAATCATCTAAAAGCGTGTTAAAATAACACCTACCAATCTCTCCTGTGTCTGCACTATAACCTACGTGATCATATATGTAGGTTGCTATAGCTTCTGCTTGAGCGTTTATTACTGCAGCACCCGAACCAGGTATACCTTTGGTTTTTTGTTTTCCTCTACTCCACTCTGTGTGAGTCATGTCTGGTCTGTCCATAAGGTACTCATAGTACCCTCTGTTTTCAAAATACTTTAGTATTCCTACTTTATTATTCTCTACCAATATCTGACACCCATAGAATACACACATCTTAATCATGTCCTCGTAAAATATCTCCGCTTTAGGAGGTCTATTAATGTACTCACACACAAACTGCATAGAAGCATCACTTGCCATGCTAAACTTATGAAATACATGAGCAGCAGCATCAGACCTTCTACCATCCGTAGTGGTATCATGATCATAAGGGTCACATCCTGCAACCAAAGCATCTGATTTACCAGGGAACTTTTTGTTATGCCTAGATGTAATAACATTTTGGTTCTGAACTTCTGGAACCCAAGTAATTTCCCACTTGCCTTTTCTGTGAGGTATCCAAATAACCTCGCTGTCTTGTACGCCATTTTTCCAAACAAACTCTCCCCTTGTCGTAGGAGTATTATTAACCTCGTTATAATCCATCTGCTGATAAATTCTTTCGACATCAAATATACAACTTTGTGTGTCATTTCTAAAAGCTTCCTCTACAGTAAATGGAAACTGTCTTTTAAACTCAGATAAAGCAGTAGTATCATCCTTTAAAGCGTCCCTTCTGTTTTGTATGTAATCTCTAGCACCAGTATCAATATTCATATCATCAATACCCATTACAGGTTTATCTGGAGTGTCTATAACACTATATCCATACTCGTCTATAAACCCTTCTAGATTATCATAAGCAGGAATAAATAGTTTATATAAACCACTTTTAGTCCTACCATTAAGATCTTTTTCCGACATATCAGAGTTATGAAATATATCTTTAAACTCTGCACCACCATCTTGCAGTTTATTAGCAGTGGATCCCATCATACACTTACCTACCACCTTTCTACCAAGTAATAAACAAGTTTGAGTCACACCCCAGTTTTTCTTTATAGAGTTTTGACCTGTCCACTTACCAGCCTCATCATGAACCAAAAGCTTTAGCTTCATACCATCATAACTGTTATCAGCAGTGTTCTTCCAATCTATAATAGAGTTTAAAGCTTCAGACTTTTCTATATGCTTTTGATTTTTAGTAATCTTTTTAGCAGGCTCTCTAAATGCCAACTCTACACGAGGATTACTAGAACCATCTTGTATAGGTTGAAAAAAGAAAGGGTAGTTTCTATATATACGAACTACCTTGTCTGTAAACATAGTCTTAGCATCAGCACCCGTTTTAGACAGTAAACCAAAATTACTATCGTAAACTTGAGTAGCTTGATTTACTATCTCACTACTAGCCATGTAAGAAAAACCACTACGTCTGTTTTTAAGAAAACACATACCGTAAGAGTTCTTGTCGTTTTTACACGCTTCCCAAAAAATAAAGAACGTTCTGTTAGCATCTCTGTAATCAGGAAAACCAACATCTATTTTACTCCACTGGATAAACATATAATGAGATCCAGTAATATAAGTAGGAACACCGTTGTTATAAAACCATAAACCCTCCCTTCTTCTTCTAAATTCCTCTTCTATATAGTCTACATAATCTGTAGCGTTCTCCCTTGTTAACCCCTTTGGTATATCCTCTCTAGTCCACCTCTGTTGTTTCTTAGGTAGGTTATAATACAGTATGTCTTTTTTATATCTAGGTTTTTTAGGAAGAACTATTTTTAAGTTATCAAACTCTAATACTTCTCCTTCACTACCTTCAATAAGATATATCATATCACTTTTTTGCATACCGTTCAGCAAAAGATCCTTTAAAATCTTTTTTCTCTTCTATTAAGGATTCTCCTTCCTTGATTCTATCTTCAAGGTTTTTTATTCCTAAAAGAATTTCTTGACAGTCTTCAAAGCATTCTCTTTTTGCTTTTATAGCCTGTCTTCTTTTAGCATCGTCTTCTTCTATTAAAGGTTTACCTATTTCTTCTATAAGAAGATCTACAGCTCCTTTACTTGCTTCTATTAACTTTTCTAAAGTCTCAAGAGCATAATTTTTATTCTGCTCCTTCATATACTGCTAAGACATCAAAGTTACGCATACGAAGAAGTTTTCTTCCATCTATATCCATATCATACTCAGAGTTTTCACTCCACATAACTCTATCGCCTTCTTTAACTCCTTGCTCTTTCATCCAGTCATTTATAATAACTGCATGTCCATGAAATTCAACTTCAGAAGCTGATCTCTCTAGAAATATTCCAGACTCAGATTGCTCTGGTTCTTTCATCTCTTGCTCCATAAAGTTCCATACTCCTACAGGAATGTACTCTTCGCCTCTTTGTATAAGATATATCTGCTCTGCAAAAGCTTGATATATGTTATCCTTATCAGCATGTTTAACAAGGTTTACAGGTGTTGCTATAAAGTGGTGAAACCAAACTTTATCACCTTCCTGTATTCCTGTCTCTTTAGTTTCCTGCATAGGTGTCTTATACACCGTACCGTATTGTCTCGCTAACTTCATAGGATCGTAAGATGTGTCTCTGTATATCTCTTGACCATTTAGCATTAACGTATCCTCTGTTTCTTTTTCTACCTCTATCCAGTAGACATCTTTAATTGGCTTCATTTTTGCTTATATTTAAGTTTAATCTTTACTTAACCTCGTACTCTTCTTCCAGTACTGCAGTGTTATATTCTATAGCTGTTGGCTGAGAGAAAAACCTTTTCCAAGGCCTTGAAAACTCTTCACCATCTTTTTTTATGTACACATCATACACTACTTGTTGATGTTTATACCAAGCCGCCTCGTCCTGTATTATTGCGGTGACTTCTAGTGAACCTCCAAGCATCTTTTGACCTACTTGATAAGTCAGTCCTTGCTTTAAGTCCCCTATTGTTATTTTTCTTATAATAGGGTTTATTGCTTCCATTTTTCTTTAATTTAAATTTATTATTCGAATAAATCTCTAGATATTTTTATAAATCCAACTTGAAGACCAGCAGTTGATGCACTTAAAGCTTGAACTCCTAAAAAAGGTAATAAATCTATATCGTCAGTCATAATTAAAGACTTTGCCTGAGAGTTGGTTTGAGTTACACCACCTGCAGTTGTTGTTGTTGGTGTAGAAGTCAACCCGTACTGAACATTGTTTACAAAAACACTAACTCTTCTAGTTGCATCAAAATCTATTCTTAACTTATAAACTGTGCTAGCAGTAATTGCTATACCTAAATCTGTTACATAATCTGTTCCCGATATACTATAGACAAAATGAAGATTACCATTTGTTGTTAAAGCACCTAAATCATCATCAGTAGCATACAAAAAGTAAGCTTGATTTGCATCTGTAGCGTAATTCCCAACCTCTGTTAGTTTTAATCCAGCCCATATAGCAGTATTAGTTATAGTAGCTGCTGTAGATACAGAAATATTAAGTTGTATTCTATTTTCTGTACCAAAAGCTACAGAGGTCCAAGCTGAAGAATCTACACCAGCTGGCATTTCAGTCTCACCAGCTCTAGTGGTTAAAACACTGTAATCATTATCACTACTTCCAGTAATTAATTTAAGTCCAGCAAAACCATTAGTAGGTCTTCCAGCATTAACACTTACTTGAAGAGAACCAGAACTAGTACCACCTAAAACAAAATTTTGATTAGGAATAACGTAAGAATCTACTACAAAAAACAATTTAAATGCTTGAGCTGCAACATCAGTTCCATTAGTACCAATTCTTATTTTACAACTACCATCAGAAATATCATGAACAAGCACATTAATCATAGCGTTATCAGCTATAGTTCCTGAAGATTCTGTAAAAGAAACTAAAACTTGAGATGTGGCTCCATATATGTGATTATTGTTAAAAGTAAACTCAACAGTATCTGTAGCAGCCAAATCAACTGACTGCATAGTTATTATACCATACTTTGCGTTTAAAGTAACAGCTGTAGTTGCACTTGAAGATTGAGTTACTTGAGCATCTGTTATACCTAAACTTGGAACTTTTTCAAAGTACTCTACAAGTTCAAACCTATCATCTGATTGAGATACAGTACCAACTACATTAAGATTACCCAAGGAGTCTATCTTCATTGAACGAGATCCAGAGGTAAAAAACGTTAAAGAATCTTCAGAATGATCATAAAATATCCTACCAGCATCATTATCATTAGCGTCACCAAAATATATATTACCTGATGCTGAAGTACCAGATAGTATAGATAATCCAGAATCTGCTGAGTTTTCTAAAACAATCTCTCTAGCGAAAGAGCTAGCTGTTACAGAGCCAGCACTAGCAGAATAAATGTGAATTAAACCATCTGGTGAAACTCCACCAGTACCAACACCAACTCTTAAAAACTCTGCCTTATCACTTGATAACTTCATAGATGTGAAATTACCATCCCCCGTTTCTACAGCTTTTAAAGTTGTATCAGAAACCTCAGATGACGTTTGAAGTAACCTTTGATATGTTTGAGATATTGATTTACCTTTTAATGAACTCATTTTAATTTTTCTTTATTTTTTCTATAGACCTACCAGCAAAGTAAGCTCCATATACTGTTATTAATAACGTTTGATATATTGGAATATAACTTTCTTGAATCTCAAAACCTCCTGCATTCCCATCAAACACTGACAAAACTACAAAAATTGCAGTTAAAAATATACATATCAAAGGTCTAATATTCTTAGACAACCAGTTGTCAGACTTCATATCTGCCTCCCAACGTCTAGTAACTTGTTCTTGAGCTTGAGCCTCAGCTTGCATAAGAACTTCTTCCATAGCCTGTTTAGCAGCTAATCTTTCTTCGTCAGATGTAGATAGGTTATCTATTACGTTACCTACCTTTTCTATTACTCCACCACCTAAAAAACTTAATAATTTACTCATAACTATACTAATTTATAAGCAGTATCCCCATCATCATCTTTATAAGCCTCTAGCACCTGCTTTCTATTACTATTCTTTTTTAACGATACATGTATCCAAGAAAAATCAAACTCGTTTATCATCTGATCAAACTCTAAACCTGAATCTAAAATCCAATCATAAATAACTTTGTTATTCATTTTTCCGTCACTCCAGTATTGTAAATCCAAAGCTTCAGCTTTACTATGTTGACTTCGAGTTGATCCACCAATAGCTTTATTGAGTTGTGGGCTACGATAACCACTGCTAATACGAATAGGACCAATACCATCCCTAAGAGGTTGTATAAGGTTATCAATAAGCCTTTGCATGTTTCCCAAATGTTTTTCTGACATCTCATTGCTAATGCCTAATCTTTTTGCTGTGTTGCTGTGTTCTATCTCTGCACGAGAAAAATTTTCACTTAACTTCATAATTTAAATTTAAAACGCTTCCATGACTATTTCGTCTATAGAGTTTTGAACCTCACTCTTAGTAGCCTCCATAGTCATCATTATATTTGCTTGAAATCTTTTTACTTCTTCGTTATTATTAAATATAACAATAGTAGGAACAACCACTATTTTATACTCTTTAGACCATCTTGAGTCTGCAGTTATATCAACTCTTTTAGTTTCACAGTCTGATAGTTTTGGTAGCCAACCTACTTCGTTAGTTTTATTAAAGCTAGCATTAAACTCAACAGCTACCATACCGCTAGGAAAGTCTTGACTAAAAGCAGATAATGATATAAAAAAAAATGTAATTAGTAAGTTTTTCATAAATCTATCTTAACTTATCAATCTTCTCCTCCATCCTCAGCATTTGTGTTTTAATTTCTTTAACATCATCCTGTGTAGTCATAATAGTTTGACGTATAAGCTGATCTTTCATATCATACTCCATACGAGTAATTTCTGGGTCAGGAGGTAAAGGTAATTCTTTTGCTTCTGTTATTTCTGCCTGCAGAGTAAACCACATACCTACTAGTGTAAAGATTAATGCTGCTATACCAGCTAATGTTTTTATACTTAGCTGTAGAGTTGTATCTTCATTTAATTCTTTTGTCATCTTTTAAAATATTACATAATTAAGACCAACGCTAAAGTTGTGCCATCTTCTGTTCCAATATTTGTTATACTTACCTTCTACAAATATACCTAAACTTTTATTAAATTTATAACCAAATATTAAACCACCTGAATAATCAATCCACTGACCACCATTATACTTATGATATGAGTATTCATTATCATTGTCTAGGTGGTGTGGCATAAGGTTTCCCCAAGAGTGAAGCCAAAAATCTTTTGTAAAATGATAATAGTCTAAACCTAACACAAAAGAGTACTCAACAATATTAGATATAGAGTTTCTTTGTTTTTCTACATAATTATTTATAACTTGTGGTATAACAACCTCTTCCCATACAGCTTGACTGTTTGCTACGAGGTCTCCATTTGGAGAGAAATACTCTCCATCTAAAGATATAGAATACCCCTCTTGAAGAGCTAGGTATGTATAATGAAGAGTTCCATTATCTAATACCCAGTCCTCTAAAGGATTAAAGCCATAAGGTTCGGCAAGTCTTTGCACAAAACCCCCGTTAAACGAAAGCTTACCGTCCCTTACCTTTAATCTATATCTTTCTGAAGCCTCAAAATACTTTATATCAGCAAAGCCATCTTCTAAGTACTCTACTTTACTAACCCAATTATCTGCAACATATCTTACAAAGTGATGCTGATTAATATAGTTTACACCTAAACGCCTTACAAAATCAGCTTCAAATAAATACTCAAAACCATCGACTCTACCAATTGTGGCGGCATCTGAGTAAGACCTTTCTGTACCGTTATAAAAAGTATTAGCACGATTTTCATATCCAAACCTTTTTATCTTTCTAATACCTATAGATATATTGTAATCAAATGGTGTTTTAACAACATCTTCTTCTAACGTTCCTGAGGTTACTGACCATATTTGATTGTCACCTAAAGATGTGCCTCCATTTACTGCAGCATATATGGTAGAATATTTAAATATCTTATGTAACCCTTGAGAGTTTCCAAGTAAAGGAATAAATAATAATATTAGTAATAATCTTTTCATCTCTTTAAAACTTTTGCAGTTGTAGTTCTACCTTCATAAGTTACACTAAAATTATATACACCTGCTGGCAATAAACTTACATTTAGTTGATTCAATCCTTTGTGTGTTTGATTCTTTTTTATTTTTATAACAAGTCTACCTGTTATGTCATGTACTTCTATTGATACAGGTCCATTTGTTAAGATGTTTAAAACATCACCCATAGGGTTAGGATACATGACTACATTGTGCCCTCTAAGTAAATCTCTAGTATCTAAATCACTGTCCCCAAAACAACTCCAATATAGTTGTTGACATTTATTATCCCAATTGTTATTACAACAGTAAGGGTCTACCATAATTACCCAAGCGTAGCAAGTGTCATTTAACCAGTATGGTATACCAGGTCCATCAATGCAACCTGCGTCATATAAACAACTTCCATCATCTGTATTATATAAAACATCATAGTTGTATGCAAATGGATCCATACACCCCTCTAACACATCTATACAACCTTCATTATCCGTATTAGCTAAAGAGTCGTAATTAAAAGCGTTTTCGTCTGTACACCCATACACTACATCAACACAAGAAAAATCTTCTGTGTTAGCTTGAACATTGTAATTAAATGCTGCAGGATCTGTACATCCATAAACTACTTCTATGCAAGACTCGTTATCTGTATTTGCAAGAACATCATAGTTAAAAGAAGTAGAATCCATACAACCATATATAGGAAGGATACAACTGTTATCATCTGTATTGGCTTCAGCATCATAATTTAAAGCAGCAGGATCATCACACCCATACACAAAAGATATACATGATTCGTTATCAGTATTAGCTAAAGGATTATAATTGTACATAGTGTTATCTGTACAACCATATATAGGAGTAATACATAGACCATCGTCTACATTTGCTTGAGAAATATAATTTAAAGCTATAGGGTTAGTACAGCCATATACAATACTATCACATGTTTCGTTATCTGAATTTGCTAAAGGATTATAATTAAAAGCTGTAGAGTCCATACACCCGTATATAGGAAGAATACAACTATTGTCATCTGTGTTAGCATCAACGTTGTAGTTTAAAGCGTTAGGGTCATCACACCCATATATAAATAATATACAAGATTGATTGTCTGTATTGGCTAAAGGGTTATAGTTATACATAGTACTATCAGTACAACCATATATTATGTTTATACACGAACCATCATCGGTGTTTGCACTCTCATTATAATTAAGAGATTGACTGTTAATACACCCATATACTACTGAGACGCAAGATCCATTATCGGTATTAGCAACAGGGTCATAATTAAATGCAATAGAATCAGTACACCCAAATATAAAAGGGATACAATTATCGCTCTCTGTATTCGCTTCATTATTATAATTATACATTATAGGATCCATGCACCCTATTAAGACGGGGATGCAACTACCGTCATTAACATTAGATTCTAAATCAAAATTAAAAGCTAAAGGATCTGTACACCCTGGTATAGGATATATGCAGTTATCATTATTTACGTTTGCTGTGCTATCATAGTTAAGAGCTAAATTGTCTGTACAACCAAAGTACAAACAAGACTCGTCTGCTGTATTTGCAGCAGGATTATAATTCCAAGCCTGTTGATCCATACATCCTACTACTACAGCTACACAGCTCTCATCATCTACGTTAGCAATAGAGTCATAGTTAAAAGCGAAGGGAGAGGTACAACCACTAATCACTGCAATACAAGAACCATCATCGGTGTTTGCTTCAGAATTATAGTTTAATGCTTGTTCATCTAAACATCCATATAATCTAGGTATACAGTAATCCCCACAAAAAGGAATAGCGTCATATACGTTCCAAAATGGTGGCTTATAAGATTTAAGTGCTCCTTGACCATTATTAGAAAATGGATACACACCGCCTTGCAATGTTACATCACCAGATGAGTTAATAAGTCTAAAAGAGTTGTGCATAGTTTGGAAAGCAACTTCTGCAGCAGGGGTTTGTGGGTTAGCTATTTCAAAGTAGTATACTTTTACAGCTTTATCTGTTTCTAAAGTAATATTAAACTCTTGTGAGTAAGATCCAGGACCCATAGTGTATATACCAAGAATACTGTCTTCTTGAGCTACACCTATGTAACAATCACCCCATCCGTCACCACCATCGTCCTCTATAATAAGAGTGTAGCTACATGTAGGTATTATTTTGTTTAACGTAGCGTTGGAATCGTAATTAAAAGCGTTTGGATTGATACACCCTAGAGTATGTAGTGTTTCGCAAGAACCATCATCAAGGTTAGCTTGTGGACTAAACTCTATATAAGAATTATTTGTGCAACCCTCTACTGCAGGTACATCACATTGTTGTAACCATATAGGACCTGAATAAGCAGCACCACCAAACCCTGCATCTTCTAGAGCCCATAGGGTATCTAAACTACCACAGGGTTCTGCATCACCAAGTATTATAAAGTCTCCATCTGATCCTCCAAATATAGACCCTTCCAAACCGTCACCATATATATCACTAAGTATAAGCTCTACACCTGTTTCAGGAACACATAAGTCATAAACAATAGTTTGATTGGCTTGTTCGTAAGAGTACTCACCTGCCATTACACTTTCTACAGCTTGACCGTTAGATAGATCTGTTAATATCCAGCCTGTCTCTCCAGGATACTGGTCTAGTGTAATTTTAAAAATCATTTTAGCCTCTCCATCAGAGCAGCTTACACCCACACAGCTATTATTATCAACTTGTGCCCAAGGGTTAAAGTTTGGAGCTTCTGGGTCAGTACATCCCAATACAGGATACTCACATGATCCGTCATTAAAATTAGCTTCAGGAACAAAGTTTAGTGCTAACATATCTGTACACCCTGGTACAGTATCTATAGGTAGTGGACAGTCTCCATTGTCGTAACCAAACTCTTCACAGTTAAAGTTTATAGGGTTATCATTCCAAGTATATCCTCCGTCATCACAAAAACCATCCCCCATCCAATCTATAGGAGATGGTGTTCCATTGCAATCTACAAATATACTGTCTTGAGAGTAAACGCTTGTGGAGATAAGCGTAAATAAAATAATTAGTCTGGTTAGCATTTCCATCGTCTTCGTGCTTGTCGTATTCTTGAGTTAGGATCGTTTTGAGTTTTTTGACTACTTCTTTTTAATTGACCCAGTGATCTAGCACAATATGACTTACGTCTTTTAGCTGATTTACTACCAGGTTTTACTTTACCAGTAACAGCAGTTTTAAGTTTACTTCCAGGGTTTGCACGTCTATAAGCTTTAACACCTTTAGTTGTCATACCTGCACCAGACTTTGTAGGTCTAAAGTTACCAGACTTAATGCTAGTCTTTATACCCATACCTTTTTTAGCCTTCTTAACTGCTTTCACCTTTTTCTTTTTATACCTTGATACTCTACCCTTAGTATCTTTCTCTTTTTGAGCTCTACGTTTTTCTCCAGGAGATAATTCACTCCAAGTTGTAGGTGTATCCTTTGTTATTCTTTTAGTAGGTCGAAAAGTATTTTCTCCACCCTTATATCCTTTCTTGCCTTTAGGTGTACGCCAGTCTTCTTTAAACCAGCGTTTAAGTCGTAAACCTGCTGCTGTTTTTCTAACTGCCATTATTTCTTTTTCTTACCACCTTCACCCCAACTAGCAGCACCTACTTTTCTACACTTAGCCATTGCACCACTTCTGTAAGCTGAAGTCTTAGGCCCATATCTAGATACTACCTTGTGATAGCAGGCATCTTTTACAGATCCACCCTTCTTCATGGTATTAATCTTTTTACCTTTCTTCTTTCGCTTTACAGCTTTGCAAGTACAACCTTTATGCATTATTTTCCAACTTGTTTCATTGCTATTTTATGAGCTTGAGTAAAAGTCTTTCCAGATAACATAGCTTTTTTCATAGAAGCCATGTGTTTAGCAGTATGATGAACTGAGTGTTTCTTCATAGTTGCTTTTTGTCTATCTGTTAAATCTTTTGATTTCTTAACTGCTTTAGCCATAGTTTATTTATTTGCAAATTTTTCTACGCCAGAAATGCCAAACGAGCCTAACACAACCCACACGAAGGAGTCGTATACAAACTCGTTTATTACTAGGTCTGTTCCTACCCATCCAGTAACAAGGTCAGCTACCATTATAAGACACATAATAGCAAACGCTATAAACCCTACGATAGCTTTCTCGTTCCAGTTGTTGTCGTTCTTAAAGATTTCCATTACCCTCTAGATATTGATAGTACACCTCTATTGTTCCATAGCTTACCAGAAACTCCAGGATCTGATGACGGTAAGTTTGCTGTACTATTAGAATCTAGATCAACTATGTCATCACTAGAGTTGTTTACTGACTTTACTAATATGTGACAAAAAGCTCTAAGCTTTTCTGAAGTTATACCACCTATTGTAGGCTCGAACAACTCCTCAA
>Ga0209337_1001677_pt1 | contig 16665 bp, 8 predicted proteins | sample LinPmetageLP53_FD_184044 | JGI IMG/M metagenome (GOLD analysis project Ga0209337, IMG submission 184044) | Marine viral communities from the Pacific Ocean - LP-53 (SPAdes) (version 2) | ecosystem: Environmental > Aquatic > Marine > Oceanic | place: Pacific Ocean | collected 2010-02-08
TAGGTTTAGAGTCAGATGATTTATCTACAAAGACTGCAGATCAAATGAGATTAATTATACAAACTATGATGCAATTTGATCAGTCTAATAATACGTTCTATACTCAGCTTATGACTAGAGACGGAGGTAGACAGCTTATTAATAGTAATCAAAATAGAGTAGAAGATAAGATTAAGTTATTATGGACTAGTAACTTTAAAGATAGAATACAAGATAATAAAGGTTTAGGAGAAGATGTAAATGGAGAATTAATACTTAACAAAGATGCTAAAGTAAAAGTTGGTAGGAAAAAGAAAACATTTGCTGAATGGGCAACTGATCCTAGAAAAACTCCAGCAGAAGTTTTAGCAGTATTAGATCAATTAGGAATAACATTTACAGATGCAGAGCTATTTGCAGATCTTTATGTAATAGATAATAATATAAGAGAAGCTGTTAACTTTATATTCCAAGCTGTGTATAACGAACCTGTAAGTAATATATTTAAAGGAGATATACAAGCTAATTTAAAGACTTTAGTTAACTTAGAAGCAAAAACTAATCCTTTAGCAGTAGATCTACAACATAGAAGTCCTGAAGGTAAAACAATACACGGTGTAAATTTAAAGACATATGCAGATGTACTTATATCTAATTTATCTACTTTATACAATGGTAATAAGATAGTTAATACTGAGTTTGTAGAAAGTTTATTAAAGTATGATAACTTAAATGGATCACATTATCTACGAACTATGCTACAAGATCCATCTACTCCTTTAGAAGTAGTTGTTTTAGAAGGTATTGATAAAAACTTTGGACAAGGTAAACCATTATCAAAAGGTACTCCTGCAGATATTGGTGTTATGATGGTAAATTCTGTTTTAGGGCAGGGTATTGTACCTATTCTTAGAACAGCAGATAAGAAGACAGAATTTGGTATTAAATATAGAAAACCAAATCTAGAAGTTACTGGAGAAGAAATGTTAGGAAGATTACAAACATATTTATCAGACGAACTTAGAGTTGCTTCTAAATTTAACAGTAAAAGAAAGTCTAAATTACATAGAGTGTCTACATTAAAAGATAAGGGAGGTAATTTAAGATTTTTCCAAGGATTAGTACCATCAATTGCTAGGAAAGAATATGGTAAGTTATTATCAGAAGAGCAAATACAAGAAATTGTCACTAGAGATAGTGTTGTATCTGAACTACAACAATTTTTAAGTAATGAAGTAGCACAAACTATACAAACATTGTCTACTTATAATATAGCTCTAGAAGGTATAGATAGAAATTTATTAGATAATGCACTTGTTCAAGCATTACGTGCTGAGATAAAGCCTTTAGAGGTTTTAGGTACGCAATTTGCCTACGAATATATGACGGGTGTTTTAGAGCAAGGTAAATTATTATTAGGAGATTTTGCTTTATACTCAGATTTATTTAAAAGAACATCTGGTATTAGTGGAACTAAAACATACCCAACGTCTGACTCTAATATTTTAGAGTGGATGAACGAAGAAATGCCAAATTTATTATCTAATAAAGAGCATTCAAATGATTTAAGAGTATCACATAGGGCAGCAATTAAAACAGAAGCTCCATATTTAGATCAATATATTGATACATTAGTAGTAATGGGGGCACCACAATCATTTATTCAAAATGTAAATGATGTGTATTCTGATATGGAAGAGTTTGATGGAGGAGGATTCATCACATTAGATGCTTACAGAAGTTTAATGTATAGAGTTGGTAAATGGACTCCTACTCAAGAAGCCTTTTATCAAAAAGTAGCTGAAGGTAAAGAAATTACTAGTGAAGATATAGCCATAGTACCACCAATTAAACCTCAATTATTTGGACCATTTGTTATGGATAATTCTAGACTTATGACATTCCATAAATTTGCACTATTCCCAATAATACCTGGTATGACAATAGGTAAAGCGTTTGATGATATTAATCAAGATATGATTGATAATAATATTGATTATATGATATTTGACTCTGCTGCTAAAGTAGGGGGAATAACTGCGGGCCCAGCATTTACAGATAAAGTTGACAATCCTAATGGATATGATCCATTCTACCAAGAAATTGAAACTGGGTATAATATGTATAAACCTATGTCTCTTGATGCAAAAAACCAACCTTTAGGATTACAAGAATTAAATTTCTCAGATTTAGGAATACAAGTAGAAATGGCACCAAAAATTAAAGAAGAGGTTACTGAAGGATCTCAATTACGTTCACTGTTACCTGTAAATATATATGATAATGGAGAACTATCTGAAGAATATAAAGATTTTGAAGATTTAATAGATAGATACCATGAAGTTAATAATACGTTAGTTGCAAAAGATTTTAATAGCTTAGTTAAAAAACTTAAACTAACCAAAGACTCTTCAGGTATTTATAAACTGGATTCAGAAAATTTAGATGAGTTTAAAGAAGCTCTTATAAAAGAATTTAAAAAGAGAGATAACCCTTTACATACTATCGCTGCTATTGAAGAGCTGTTAGATAGTGATACTAAATTTATAGAGCAACTATTTGAAAAGAATAAGATAGAAAACTTATTATACTCTCTTGTAAATAATAATGTAATTAGAAGAAAGATGCCAGGTGGGCAATTTGTTTTACAAGCATCTACAGGATTTGAAGATAAGATTAAAGCTATTAAGCAAAAAGATTTTGAGTTAGCTAATAAAGAAGGATTAGACTTACATGATACACAGTTAAAACCATTAAAGTTTTATAGGAGAAAAGATCCTAATAACTCTAGGTCAGAGACATTAGCAATGCAAGTTTACTTGCCTAGTAGATTTAGAGAAAGAATAGGAGATAAAGATGTAACTATAGAAGATGTTAATGCCCCTAATTTAGATCCTGATTTATTACAACTTATAGGTTTCCGTATTCCAACGGAGGGGCTTAATTCTATGGACTTTATAGAAGTAGTAGGATTTCTCCCTAAATCATTCGGAGACACTGTAATAGTCCCGTCTGAGATTGTAGGTAAAGCAGGATCGGATTATGATATTGACAAGTTGAGTATATATTTCCCTAATTCTTATAAAGATGGTGATGTTTTAAAAAGAGTTAAATTTGATACTGATAAATCTGTTAAACAACAAAGTAAAGAAGCTTTACAAAATGAATTACAAAATATAATAAGAGATGTTCTTAGCCATCCTGCAAGTTTTGATCAGTTAATATCTCCAGTAGGAGCTTATACATTAAAAAATTTAGCTAAAGAAGTAGCAATGTTAAGAAATCCTGAAGCATTTGATTCAGAGGGAAATAAAATAAGTATACCTTTGCATAAAACTTTAAGATTAGAAAATATGATTAACACTTCTTATAGAATGTTTTCTGGGTTAGGTGGTATAGGTATTGTAGCTACTAGCTCTACACAACACGCTAAAGGACAAAGACCAGGTATTAACTGGAACTTTGCAAGTCATGAAGATATAGTGTTTAACTTTGAAGGTGAAGGGTTTGGATTATCTAGAGTATATGATGTAAAAGGTACAGATAAAATTAGTGGTACTATAGGGCAGTATGTTACAGGGTATGTGGATGTAACTAAAGAAGATTTTGTATTTGATATAAATGCTGGTATAGAAAATGCTCCTATACATATGTTATTAATTAGATCCGGAGTTCCATTAGACCAAGTAGTTTATTTTATGTCTCAGCCTATTATAGATGACTATGTAAAAGAAAAAGAATTGAATCAACCTATGTATACTCAATTCCCTATAAAAAGTAATAATGATATAGTTAATGAGTTAACTGTTAAATATGGTAAACAATCAACTACTAGCCAATTAAATTCTACTTTATTAAAAAGTATGGTAGGTAAGTCTGTAGAAGAGTTAAATCCGGTACAGCAACAAGTTCAAGTACAAGTGTTACAGGACTTTTTAAGATATAAAGACTTAGCTGAAGACTTATTAATATTAAAAGATGCTACTAGTGTAGATACTTCTAATTTAAATAATGGTATGGCAGTAAGATATGCTAAACAAGCTATTAATAGGTTAGAACAAGATGGTAAATTTATAAATCTAGATGAATTACTATATGGTAATGAAGAAGGACCGTCTACAATAGCAGCTTATACTACACTATTAAATGATGTAGATGGTATGTTTGCTGAATTTAAGTTAGGAGAGTATATATTAGATGCTAAACAGTTTATAGATAATAAACTATTTGAATCGACAGATAAAGATTTAAAAATGTTTAAAAACGATGTTCTTTATAAGATGCAAAAATTTGAGAACTTTTTAGCAACTACTGTAGTACAAAATACTTCTTATGAATACAATAAGTTACATGAAAGAGGTAAAGATTTATTTATAGGACAAAATAGCTTACCTAGAAGAATTAATAATTTAAAGAAGATAGGTAAATATGCAAATAATTTATTAATACAAGAATTAACTCCTATTTTACAAGTATATACTGAAAATAGTGTAGAAGGAACTGTAGATGGATTAAGGTTGTTTAGTAAAAAATTACAACCATATGATGTAGATTTATTATCAGATGCATTTATAGAATTAAAAGAGATTAATCCTGGATTAGCTGAAGATTTAATTATATTCAGTGCATTACAGTCAGGGTATAGCTTCTCACCTAGTTCATTCTTTCAAGTTATTCCAGGTACAGAGGTATTATCTGTTTTATCTAAATATTTTAAACAAAATAAAAATGAAGATAGAACAAGTAATCTTATTAATAAAAATAATATGTCAAGTTTATGGACAGACTTTCATAAAAATTATAGTGATGACCAAAGAATAACACCTAATATATATAAAAGGTCCACAAATAAGACTGAGGCTTTAAAAAGAAATGATGATTTTGTAAGTATAACTAAAAAAATTGGAGAACAAACTGTAGGAGGAAAACAAATAGCAATATACAATACTGATTTATATAAAAATACAGGTACGGTTACGGATAAAGGATTAACTATATATACTAAAATAGATAAAAAAGGAGTTAAGAATAGTTTTATAGAAGCAACTGGAGCTGAGGTACCATCTTTAGTTAATAGAAATTTAGACGGAATAGTTATAACAGATGCCACAGCAGAACCTGAAATAGCTAATACAGTATTAACAGTTGAAAGAAACATGAATAATGAAATCCAAAATGTACTCACTGAAGAGGATCAAGGATGTAAAAAGAAATCAAAATAATATATATGGCGTGTAGAATATTAAGAAACGATAAAAATGAAGTATCTAGAGTACTAGCTAAAAACGGTAAAGACTCAAAGCTGTTTAAGGATATAGTAAAATTAGGGTATGATAAAGAAACCGCTTTAAAAAAGTGGGCTCTTGTATATACTCCTACATTTAAACATTGGTTTCAAGAAGGTATGACTGATCAAAACGGAGAACCAAGAATAGTTGGGATAAATAATATTCCTAGTTTTATAGCTGAAGATAGGTCTACTAAACATGCTATAGAAAACATAGGAACTTTTGCGTCTAAACGTGACCCATCTCCATTATTAAATGAAATAAAACAAAGATTTAAATTAGTTAAAACAGATGGTACTATACGTAATATATCTTATAAAGAGGATGCACAAAGTATATCAGAAGTAATAGAAAAAGAATATCCAGGAATAAAATCTTATGTATTACAAGATGTTGGGGGAGACTATATACAAATAGAAGTTAGTCCACATTTAAATATAGATAATATTTATCACCAAGTTGAATCTAATAGATTAGCTGCGAGAGATAAAGAAATAGACTTTGCTATGACTAAGTTTTTAAAATCTATAGGAGTAAGACTTAAAAGTGTAGACAATATACGAGATAAAGATGGTAAGATTATATCTGTTACTGCTAAAGCTGATATGGTTAATAAGCTTGTAGAATACTCGAAAGGAAAAATTGGAATAGATACACTACCTGAAGAAGCAGCCCATTTTATGGTTGAATTACTTGAGGCTGAAAGAAGCCCATTGTTTACATCAATGATGAATAATATACAAAACTTTGGAGTGTATCAAGAAGTAATAGAAAGTGACGTCTATCAAGAACTTTATAAAGGAGATATAAATAAACTTAAAAAAGAAGCTATAGGTAAGTTAATAGCTAAGCATTTAATAAAACAAATTAAAGGAAATGAGGAAGTTGTAAATATAAGAAGATTAGATGGGTGGTGGGCTAGAATATTAGATTTTATTAAAAGTATTTTTGGAAAAGCATCCTCTAGTTCATACTCAAAAGCAGCACATATGATGCTTAATGAAACTGTAAATGACCATATAGACGTCAAAAGAGGTATGGGAAGTGTAACCGGGGAATACTATCAAGCAGAAACAACTGAGAACACAAAGGACCCTGTAAAGGATACTATAACGAAATTTAATGAAGAAAACGAGAATTGGGAAATAAAAAGAGTCTCTCTAGAAGAAGCTGGATTAAAAGAAAAATGGTTTGTTGAAGAAGGAGATGAAACTGATCTTTATGTAGGAAGACCTGATGGAAATTATCCTAATAAAATAATAAAAGGGAGGGTTTCACATGCAGTTAAAAAACATTTTTGGAAAATAAATAGAGGGAAAATTACAGATCTTAGCGGAAAAGAAAAACAACTTCGTTTAGATAATAATGAAATGAGAATGACAACAGGTACTGCAGGTCATCATACTTTGGAAGGACTTGTTGAGTTGTATGCTAATAAAAAAGGTAATAGAGCAGATATAATTAAAAATTCTATTTTTACTGAAGGTCAATTTCAGATTTTAGAACAAGGAGTAAAAGACCTTATATCTCAAATTAAAAAAGAACAAAAGCTTATTGACCCAGATGGTAAAGTTATATTTAGAACTGAGCAAATGATAACTAATAGAGATCAGAGTGTAGGTGGTTCTATAGATCTTGTAGCAATATTTAGTGATAATTCTGCTGCTATATATGATTATAAATTTGTATCCCCTTCTAAAGCAGCTGGTTATGTAGATAGGACTACTAATAGAATTGTAGAAGATCCTTTTGCTATTAAAATGACAACATATGATTTACAAATATCTCAATATAAGAAAAATTTAATAGAGAATTATGGAATTACTGAAATAAGACAGTCTAGAATTGTTCCTATTCATGTTAGGTTTAAAACAGAGAAAGGAGGTAAGTTGACTAATAATATTACTACAGTTCAAATGGGAACTAAATATAGTGAGTTTTTAGAGCAAATACCAGTAGCTGGAGAAATGACTAGATTTGAGGATATAAATAAAATTATTAAAAAACTATTAGTTCGTAAGGAAGGAATTGATAAACAACTTCAAAGTAAAAAATATAAAGCAGGAGTATCTTTTGAGTCTCTTAAAGCAGCTCAAGCTAAGATAACTAAACAATTAAGAGTATTACAAATAGATCAAGATGTAGCTTATATTATAAAATCTTTAAAAGATGATATTGATATAATAAATAATAAATTAGCAAATAATAATGAGTTTTTAGAATCAGGAGAACTTAATCCAAATTATTTAACAAATCAAGATTTAAATGATTTATTAAGTGATTTAATGTTTTATCAATCTATAGTTAGTTTACATGACTATGTAAAAGTAATGAGTAAAGAGAAGCAAGCAGAGTATATAATTTTTAGAGATAGATTAGCAGGTTTTCTTGCTCAAACTATTACTCAAGTGCAGGGTAAAATGCTAGAAAGAACTGCAGATAAAGCAGAAGAAAGAGGAGTAAAAGGAATTAAAAGTTATAATTTAGATATAAGTTGGATGACAAGTAATTTTGTTAATTTATCTAAACAAGATAATCCTTATTTAAGAAATTTATGGGAGATTATGAACAAGTTAAACTTTAATAAAAGAAGACTAGTAAAAATTAAAGCAGAAGAGATACAAGCTGCTCAAGATGCCTTTGTAGGGAATCGTGGGATTAAAGCATTTGATATACTGCTTAATGAAGACGGATCTTTTAAATCTAAATATTCATCAGAATACTACAAAGAATTTAACTCAGCTATTAAATCAAACAATACAAATTGGTTTGACCCTAAAGAAGGTAATGTGCAAATAGATGAAGAATATTATAATAAAAAATATAAAGAATTCAGAGAAGGTAAATTAAAAGTATTAAAAGGAAAGCATGGAGAGAATCAACAAGTAATAAATAGAGAAATAAGAAAATGGGAGTTAGCTCACGATGTAAAAAATCATTTAAAGACTGCTTCAGTTAATAAAGGAGGTCAGTATTTTTTAAGACCTGCTGATAAATGGATTAGTGACGAATATAATGCTATACAAAATGATCCTGCTGCTAAAGCCTTTTATGATTTATATTTTAAAACTATCAAAGAAGTAGAAGAAATGTACGGGGAAAGATTAGGGCCTAATTTTACAGCTGATGTTCGTAAAACTTCAGTTGAATCACTGGTTACTAAGGGTATGAGCAGTATAAGTGAAATAGTTGATTCGTCGATAGAAAATCTTCAAGTTAGAGAAGGAGATTATTCAGATTATGGAATGAGAGATGAAAATACAGGGCGATTACTAAATCAAATACCTAAATTATATATACAACCTCTTAAAGATAAACATGGTAATATAGATTCATCTTTAAAAACTAGAGATTTAGGTAAGGGCTTATTGTTATTGTTTGATGCTGCAGTAGACTATCAATTAAAAAATGATGTATTACCTGAAATACAAATGATGGAAGCTATATTAAGCACAGGAGTTATTGATGTACAGTCTACTGATATGTTTGGAGATATATTACAAAATGCTGGTAATATGGATACAGAAAAGCCTAAAAAACTATATGAAACATATCAAAGATTTGTTGACACATATATATATGGATCTAATTTAGATGCTAAAGAGATTACAATTGGAGGTAAAATCAGTGGGACAAAAAGCATATTAAAATTAAAGAATTTTCATTCTATTACTCAATTAGGATTTAAAACTCCTGTTGCTATAGGAGCTTTTGCGGCTGGTATGTTTGGTTTAGAGTATGAAGCATCTAAAGGTACTTTTATAACTAGAAAGAATTTAAGGGCAGCTCAAGCAGCTTTATTGAGGGGAAATCCTAAAATGAGAGCTTTAGTAGAATATTTAGATTTTTATCAAAGAAATGACGCTCAAACAAGAGCGGATAGATTATCAGCGCAATACGCAACAAGACATATGACTAACGATAAATGGTTTGCTTTTTTATCTACAGCTGATAGAGGTATTGATGCTATAACATTATATTCTACTGCATTAAATTTTGGTGTTGATGAAAATGGAATAGCAAAAAGATTAGATAGACTACCTGAAGGTTCAAAAAATATTATAGAATTAATGGAACTTGAGCAAAACCCATTGTGGGAAGGTACTACAACTAATGTGTCAAATAAAGCTGTAGATAGATACAAAACTAATATTAAAGGACTTTCTGAAGAAGGTGAATTAAAATTAAGAGATGTAGGGAGAGAAATAGGTTTTAAAGTAAAAGGAAGTATGACTGACGAAGATAAAGCTTTATATAACAGTCATATGTTTTTAAGACTTATGATGCACTATAAATCTTGGTTACCTGGTGTAGCAGCGGCTAGATTTGGTAAACAAAAATATAGTCATATATTAGAAACATTTGATGAAGGTACTTGGATGAGCTTTTTTAGTAATACTGATATGGCAAAATCAATGGATGCTGCAAAAGCTTTAGATGTAGAAATGCACACAATGAATATACTATCAACTCTATTCATGGATGGTGTAAAAGTATTAGGTGATGTAGCTACTTTTGGGTATTTAAATGTACCTGTAAAAGAAGATTTAGCTAGAGCTAGATTTGATGTATGGGCCTCTAATAACGCTAATAACCCTGAATTTGCAGATAAATTAAGAGATAAAGAAAATAGAGAAGAAATGTTTCAAGAATTTCTAAAAATGAAACAAGGTAATATAAAAGCATTTTTAATGGAACTTAGAATCACTATAGGTCTAGTTTTATTATTATTCCAATTAGGAGGAGATGATGATGAGGACGGTAAATTAGATATAAGACAAACTTATGCGGGTAGAAAACTGCACAATATTTTAAATAGAATTAAAAGAGAGACAGCAGTATTTACACAACCTCAAGAATTTTTAGATGCTGGTAGAGCAACTGGAATCCCATTACTTGGATTTTTAAGGAACGGAATTTCATTAATAGAGAATACTGTTGATGAAACTAGGGATATATTAACTGGAGAAGCTCCTTATACTGAAAGAGATAGAACAGAAAAGTTCTATTACACATTTAAAATATTACCCGGATTAAATGCATTAAGTAAAGGAATAGAAATGTTCCCACAGCAAAAGTACGAACAATTCTAAAATGAAAAAGGGGAACCGTTAGGCTCCCCTTATTTTTATCCTGGCCAAATAACAACCAACATTATATAGACATTTTTAACAGTAATAAATAACCAATTAAATCATCAACAGTATCTTCTGTTAAATCATTAATTCCTTTATTATTAATCCTAGCTAATTTGTCATCTATTCTCGCACATATAGCTTCAGTAGCGTCTAGTTTACTAAATATATTAGTAGGGTTTAACGCTGTGTTTCCATATGCTTGATTTTTTTCTTTTAATAAATTAGAAATATTTTTAATTTCTAAATCTAATTTTTCATTAAAACTTATTCTATTTGGATCTTTGTTTCTCTCTGTATCCCAATATAATTCGGTATGAGTTGAACTCATAGTATATGGTTTACCAAATTTCATTCCTTCTGGAACTGACATTTTTGTTTTCTTTTTCATAAATAATAATTTAAGTTTAATATTTCATCTGTTAAATTTATAACACTTAATAATTCTGAATCTTCAGGTATATCAGCATCTAGTTTATCTTCTAATTCTTTTCGCCTTTCATCTGATTTAAATAGTATCTTAGATAATGCAGACTCAACTCCCATATTATGAAAATCCAAAATTTTAAGTTTATACTCATCGTCTAATTTAGAGTATTTACCTTTTTTAAATAATTGAAAATTTTTCATATGTTTTTTTGGAATAGAAAATATATAAATTGTGTGTTGAATATCTGCATCAAAAACTTTAACAAACGTAGGAAATTTTCTTAATGCTATATCAAATTTTGCAAACATAGGATCTCCAGACCATCTATATAACAATACTAAATGATCATCTAAATTATTGTATCCTATAAATGCATTTATTAACTGTGAATCATATAAAAATAAATTTCTATTTCCACTTAACATAGGTAAAATAAATATTGATGCTTTTGTTCTTTCTGCAGTTTTAATATGATACGTTAGTATTTTTTCATCTAACACTTTATCTATAATATTTACTTTGTAAAGATCCTCTTTTATTCGTATTGTATCTCCAACAGTAATAAAATAATCATTTGGCATAGCTAAAGAAACTATTTTATTATCTTTATACTGAGGAGTAATACTAAGAGTTCCTCCCGATATTGTAAAATATAAAGGAGAGGTCGGGCTAAATATAACTTCTTTGCATTTTATACCCATTCTTCTTCTATTGTAGGTTGGACGTCATAAGTTATTAAATTTTCAAGCTCTATTCCTGTTTCTCTAAATACATCTTCTTTAGATTTTAACATATATACAAGCTTAAATGTTTCAGCAAATCTATGAATTCCTTCGTGAATATCAAACTTTTCTATGTATTTATTTAAAACAAATTCAGGCATTTCATTTGGAAGGAGATCTTTTAACCATGTTTCAGCCGTTTTTGGGCCTACTTTTGGTATACCTTGAATGCCGTCTGTACTATCACCCATAAGCATTTGTTTCCATAAAAATCCTAACGCTTCATTTTCATCTACTATAATTGGTTCAGCTTTTCCATAATTATAATGAACACCTTTGTTTTGATATAATACATCCTTATCTGGACTGCATATTACTGTTTTTAAGGGGTCATGATATATAGAAACTAAATCATCTGCTTCTAACTCAGGAATAGATACAAAATTCCACTTTTGTTTTAAATACTCTTTAATAGCAGGAAAGATAATAGGTTTATCTCCTTTTTTTCTATTCCCCTTATAAGGTTTTGTTTTAGCTGCTGCATATCTAAAGCATCTACCTGATGTAAGAAATCCTGCATAATGTGTAGCATGTGTCATTTCAAACATTTGATGGAGTCTTCCGTCCAAACTTTCTAGTGCCTCTTCTAGGGTAGGCTTACCCATTTCATAATAGATTAAACTATCACCATCTATTAATGCTATTGTTTCTTTCATTTATTTAATTTTTATTAGGTTAAACATATCAGGGGAGACAACCTCTCCCCCTCTATGCATCAATTAAACACGAACTATGCAAAGTAGTTCTTCACAACTAATCTTGCATATACTTTCTGTACTCGGGTTTAACTTGAACTTTGAATGTATACAATTCCCTATTGTGGATTTGTATTTCTTGTCTACATTTTACTTCTAAAGCTCTAAAACATCTTGAATCTAGTAATTCTTTGTCTTCAAAATGTTTAATAGCTTGTTCTGCATTTAATCTAGATAGATAAGATATATTCCATTTATCCATCCAGTATAACACATCTTTATTTCTATTATATTTATATGATATATTATCTAAAAAATCTTCAGCATATTTATATAATAAGTATGGCTCCCCTGTAGGATCAATAGTTGGGATTATTTTCCCTGCCATTTCTATCTCTTCATCACTAGCAGAGTAATTATCTACCATCTTTTTAATGTCTTCCATTAACTCTTCAGTCAAAGGAACTCTATTAGCTGATTGATTAAGAATAGTGTCAGTTTCAACAACTTCCATCTCGCCTTTATCAACCATGTCTGCTAAAGTTAATGCCATTTTACTAAAACAATAACTATCATATGGGGCACTAGTATAATCTACATTCCATTGATGTCTATCACCTAATGATCTTTTATCTAGAATAACATTATTTCCAGTATCTTTATGATAATCTTCAACTAGTTTTCTATGATCATTTTGAAAATACCCATTATATAAATGAAACATTAATTTGCTTTGTGGAATATTATCAACGTTATTATATTGATCATAGAAATTAGTATGCGGAATAATAAAATCAGCTTTCTCATAATCATTAGTAATACTAATCTTATGTTCTTTAAGAGCAGCTTTAAGTCTATCAGTTGATACATTATGCATAGGTAAAACAAAAGCTTTTTTAACTAATGTTAAATCAGATGTTGTTTCTAAAGTTAAAAGGTCTTTTATTTTATCATACATAGATATTGATTCTGATAAATATATAGTTTCTACATCACTGCAAACAAATCCTGTCTCAGCTCCGTCTTCGAATCCCAGATCAATTACTGCTTGATCCGGGAATTCTCCTGCGTGTATATTTTTACTTGCCATATTATTTAATTGTCATTTTAATAATAGCTGGATTCATCATCATTTTATTAAACTTTTGCTTATTTCCATTGAATATAGTCCTAACTACTAAGTATTTTAAATCATTAGCAAAATAGTCTTTTGTGCACAGCGTAATGAGTCGCTCTTGCATTTTTTGAGTTACAGTGTCCGTTTTTGAGAAAGCGACAGAGAAATTAGCTATTCTTGTAGCTAAAAGACTAGCTATATCAGCTCTATAGTTATCGTCTTTACCTATACACTCTTTTACTTGCTCTAATACTTCTACTGGTCCAGTCACTATTTCTTTAGGAGTTACTAGCTTATCTAATTTGTTATTAATAAATGTAGTGAACATAGATGCGAACTCATTACCTACGCTACCTTCACCAATCATTTGAACTAGTGGCAACTGGTCTTCAAACTTCTTAATGCTTGAAATACTATTAAAGAATGTTGATATAGATCTTGCATTAGTTTCTTGCGTAACTAGCTCAGGGTGTAATAATAAGAAGTTAATACATCTAGTATCTATTTCATTTTCTTCTGCCCATCGAGCCCATACATTTATATCAAACTTAAGATTTGCTGTAATGTATCTAGTCTTTTGTGCAGTATCCACAGAATTAACCATGTAATCACCGTTGTCAGGGTTCGCCGTTAGTATGATGTGCCAATCTTTAGGGAGAGTCCATGAGATATATGTCTGTCTATCCACTAGTTCCATACAAGCTTGTATAAATCTAACGTCTGCACGGTTCCAGTCATCTAATAATAACACACCACCTTGCTTCTTATCAGCGATCCACTCAGGGGCTGAATAAGACATTCTACTCTTACCAGTAGTTTGAAATCCTAATTTAGAGTGATCATTAACTGCTATTTCATCTACCCATTTACCTATCTTTTTACCATTTTGTTCTTGCCACATTTGGAACTGCTTGATAGGAAATCCTACTAAATCACCTAGCTCTTCGATTTGCGCTAAGTTTAACTTAACAAAATCTAGACCGTGCTTTTTAGTCATATCCATGATACTAGTAGTTTTACCAATACCAGATTCACCTACTACTTCTACAGCAACAGGGTTTTTACCTTCACTTTGTAAGTGTCGGTTATTTGTAATAATATGATCTACAAAATCTTGTAGTTCATCGATGTTTAAATTTACTTCATTCATTTTTTTTAGTTTAATTGAATTTTTATTCCGGTTAATTCTTCATTTATTTGCTGAGACTTAGAGCTATGTACCCATAAAGCGTTCTTAGGACAATTTTCAGGATCTTCTGCTTCACCGTCTGTAAGACATATAAAAGCAGAGTACTTGTTTTTAGGGTCATTATAGTGATCTATTACTGGTTGAAACCATGTTCCACCCCTACCTTTAATTTCCCAACTCTTTTTAGGGTCAAAAGCAGATACATCTGTAATCTCTGTGTCAAATTGTGCTACAGTAATTTGGTTACCAGTTTTGTGCATATGTGTTAACTCATGCATAAACTCTACTAACTCTTCACTGCTTACAGATCCTGATGTATCTACACCAACTAGTACATGATTCTTGTGCTTAAGCTTAAGACCAGGGTTACCTGAGTATCTCTTGTTAAATTTTCTCCTAAGCTTTTTAGTATAGACTTTAGATGCGTTATTAATAAACCTTTTAAGATACTGTTTCCAATTGAATTTAGGAGGGTTTATAGTAAATAGCCTTTCAATAATCTCTGCGAGCTCCCCTGGGACGGATCCACACTTCTTTTGAATCTCTTCTGCAGTTTGCTTCATCTGATGTTCATACTGTTTTTGTACTAGTTTCTTTTCTGCTTCAGGTAGCTCAGAAATTTCTTCCCATGTCTTGTGACAATAAGGGCTATTACCATCCATCTGGTCTAAGACTTTCTGCAGCGCTAGATTGCATGACTCACCTTCTTTACCCTTACACTCTTGATCAAGTATTTTATAGTATACATCAGTACCAGCTTTACGTGGTAAGAATATACCAGGAAAAGAGTTTCTTGTTAACCCACCTTCTGGCAACATATGGTCATCAATATATTGGTTGATTTCTATATCTGCCGCAATATTAAATAACTTTTTATTAGGGTATCTATCTGCTAGTATAATATGTCCAAAAGCTATATGTAATAGCTCATGTTTTAAGAGACCCTGTTGATGAGGTTCTGACAAATCTCCAAAGAAATCTGGGTTAACTACTAGACGCATACCTATACCGTGTTTTCCTACACCTGCGGTGGGTACTCCTTTACTGAATGATTTTTGTAATCCAATAAGAAATATACCGTAGAAAGGCTCTGAAAATATCAATGTTTTTGATATTCTAGAGAGTTGATCTTGACTTGTTCTCATGTTTAATTGTTTTAAAATATATACCTTATTGTATTCCAAGGTATAATTTGGTTATGTAATTGTTTAAATTGTTTTATATACTCAGCTTTCATACCAAGTTTGTATCGTATATTTTCTCCTCCATACTGAGAGCGTTTAACTTCTTGTTTATCTAAAACCCACAAGTCTACTTCTGTTTCAGGGTGTTTCCCTAAGTTAACTGTATGCTTCTTAAAGTTATGTGTGAGAAAAATACATTCTGATAATACTTTATCTTTATTTTTTACATGAGTATTTACTAGATTAAATAAATCTTTATAATCTTCTAGCCATCCATCATATACTATAATAGGGCTGTAATTAATGTGTACATCGTAACCAGCATCAATAAATCTATCAATAGCTTTTAATCTGTCTAATATTTTAGAAGTTTTAGGCTCATGTAAATCTGATTTATGCTGTGGCATTAAACTGAATCTAATACGTATCTTACTTTGAGGGTTAAATGAAAGAAGATTATTGTTGACATATTTAGTTGCAAAGCTGCCCATAGCTACCGGGTGGTCTCTAAAGAACTCAAATATCTTTTCCCATTGATGGTGTTTAGCGTGCAATGCAAAGTCTTCGTTACAACTAATATCATATGTTGTAAAGTCTGCGTGTGTTTGATTAGGTTTATCTACAGGTGTAAAAAAAGCATGATTATTTATAGCTGTTAATATATCTCCTGTATTAGTTGCTACATCAAGACCACTATCTTTATGTCTTTTCATGTAGCAATAAGAACAGTTATATAAACAACCGTAACCAAAACTTGGTGATATAAAATCTGTAGATCTACCTGAAGGTCTAATAAGCATAGACTTTCTAGTGATCTTTTTTACCATCCTAAATCTCTTTTTTCATCTTCACGATCCTCTGCAATA
>Ga0209337_1001678_pt1 | contig 16664 bp, 18 predicted proteins | sample LinPmetageLP53_FD_184044 | JGI IMG/M metagenome (GOLD analysis project Ga0209337, IMG submission 184044) | Marine viral communities from the Pacific Ocean - LP-53 (SPAdes) (version 2) | ecosystem: Environmental > Aquatic > Marine > Oceanic | place: Pacific Ocean | collected 2010-02-08
GAATGGAAGAATAAACTTACATCGCACTGCAATGGAGATTATATTTTTCAAATTGATGCTGACGAAATGATATCTCCATATATGATTGATAATCTATCAATGGTATTGCAATACAATAATGTTGATGTCGTTAAAGTTCCAAGAATAAATACAGTTGAAGGATTAACACAACAACATATTGACAAATGGAATTGGGGCGTTAATGAAAAAGGTTGGGTAAATTTTCCAGATTATCAATGGAGAGTGTATAAAAATAATGGTAAAATTAAATGGAAAAATAAAGTACATGAAGTATTACAAGGATATCATACAATGAGTTATCTTCCAACACAAGAACCATGGTGTTTACTTCATGATAAGACAATCGAACGACAAGAGCAGCAAAATGAAATGTATAGCAATATTTAAGGAGTTCAATTGAATAAATTTATCATAATAATGCCTTGTTATAATGTTGCTAAATGGGTAGCATTAAATATACAATTAACAAAACATCAATCATTTACTAACTTTGAATGTCATATTATTAATGATGGATCAACTGATGACTCCGAAAAAATAATATTAGATAATATAAAGAGCGATTCTAGATTTTTTTATTATAAAAACGACACAAATACCGGTAGTTCATTGTATAGTTATTATACAACATTTCATAAAATTAATCCAGACGATCAAGATATTATTATTTGGTTAGATGGCGATGATTGGTTTTCTTCTGTATTTGTTTTACAATATTTAGATCAATATTATAACACTACAAAATGTTGGATGACATATGGTACATATCAGATATTTCCATCGGGACAAGATGGATCACATCATTGCATAGAGATTCCAAGTGAAATTCACAAAACAAATTCATATAGAAAATGGATCCATGTTTATTCTCATTTACGAACTCATAAAGCGTTTTTATTTAAACAATTACAAGAGTCAGATTTAATTGATAGTAGATCAGGAAAGTTTTATACAGAAGCAACTGATTGTGCTTATTTATTTTCATTAGCAGAATTATGTGGGTCTGCCGACAAAATCAAATGTATAGATGACATATTATTAGTTTTAAATAGAACAAATCCAAATCAAGCAGCTAATAATTTAAAAAGACAAAAAGAAACAGAAGCATATATTAGAGAATTACCTGTTAAAAAAAGATTATTAAATGAAAATTAATATTATTGATAATAAAGAATATGATTCTACTACATTAAATAATCAATGGGTAACTAGTCATGATTGGTATAGATCAATTGATACATTCCAAAATAGATTTCCTAATGATTGGGAATTTACTTATTGGAATCAAAAAAATAATGATGTTTCAATATTCATTACACGTGGTGTATTTGCAGTAGATCAAATTGAATCAAAGATAAAAATTGCAATTCCATCAGATTTAAGAATATTTCATGCTCCAATTTATGAATTTATTGAAAATAATATTGAAAAATTTGATAGGGTAATAACATATGACGAACAACTAATATCACAATTTCCAGAAAAATGTTTTCCTGCTGCTGCTATGAAACCATGGATATGGCCAAAAGAAAAACAATGTATTTATAAAAAAAATAAATTATGTTCATTTATTACGTCTACAAAAACAATGACACCTGGACATAAATTTAGAGTTGATATACTAAATGATATTCGTAAACAATTTAAATCTATAGATTGTTTTGGCGAAGGACATAATCCATTACCTAACGATAACGAAGAAGATAAATTATTTGGATTACAGGATTATGCATTTTCAATATCAATGGAAAATCATCAATCACAATATTATTTTTCTGAAAAATTACTAGATACTATACTAACGGGATGTGTTCCAATATATTGGGGGTGCAAAGGAATTGAAAATTATTTTGATACTAATGGATTTATTTTATTTAATTCTAAAAAAGAATTATATGATATATTACAAAATTTAACATTTGATATGTATACAGATAAATTAAAATATGTACAAGAAAATTTTAAACGTTGTCAAGAAAACTATATTGATAACTTTCATTATTTTGTTAAAGAAGGAACTGAATGGTTATAGAAAAATTTAATATTGTTACATATATTAAACCAAATCATGACTTTGAAATGTTTGCTACATCATTGGCTAATATTCAACAAACAAAATATTTAAATAAATTTTGTATTTGTTTTGTAAAAAAATTATCAAATAAATTTATCAATGAATTAAATAAATATGAAAATATAATATGGAAAGATAATGTTAATAATTATTGGGCAATTGAAATGAAAAAAATGATTGACGAAAATAATTCAAAATATTACTTTATTTGGGAAGAAGATTCTCATATATATGACATTACTCAATTTGAAAAAACATATGAATCTTTAATAAGTAACGATATTGATTTTATGTTAACACAAGATAAAAAATGGATATCTAGAGCAGAACATCTATTACAAAATAATTTAGCTATTCAAGAAAATGAATTTTTATATTTTAATTGGGGTACAAATTATGCAAAATTTTGTCGTGAAACATCTGATAATGTATTAGTAAACGGAGCATATCCAGTAACAGTAAATGGAATTTTTTCAAAATCATTATTAACATCGTTATTAGATATGTTATTAGAATCCAAATATTGGAAAAACATTACCGCTGGAAATTTTAATCATTTTCATCAGAATCCAAAGTTACCACATAGTTTTGAAGTATTTCCTGGCTTTTGGTGGAAAGGAAAAAATAATGGATATGGTAATAATTTAGAATATAAAACAATGATATCAACTATACAATTTGCTAAAGAATTAGGGGGGCGGTTAATTAATAAATGAGTTTAAATTTAAATATAAAAGGTAATTCAGGATGTATTATCGATGTACATAATAATATAGTTACAAAAACTGTTAGTAATATTGATAATAATTCTAGACTAGAAGCACAATGTAGAAAACAATCTGATTTTGAAAAAACAAAAATCTTTCGAGCGCCGAATATATATGATTATGGAATAAAAAATAAAAAATATTTTTTTGATATGGAGTTTATTCCATACAAAACCTATGATAAAGTTTTTAATATTGCAGATAAACAATATCTGGATAATATATGTTATAAGTTATTATCGTTTATTAAAGAAAATAGTTATGGTTTTAAACTTGTAAGTAATGAAATTATAATAGAAAAATTTGAATTAACAAAAAATAAAATACATAAACAACATAATATTGATTTATCATATCTGAGTAAAGTATTCTATAGTTTAAATAACGAACTACATTTACCAAGCGGATATTGTCATGGAGATTTAACATTTTCAAATATGTTATTCGATAAAGAAGATATAGTATTGATTGACTTTTTAGATACGTATTTTGATTCTCCAATACAAGATATCGTTAAATTACGTCAAGACACAAAATATTATTGGTCATTAATGATGACAACTGATTATGTAGATAAATTAAAAATGAAACAATGTTTTAGTTATATAGATAATAAGTTACATAGTGAATTTAGTAAATTAGAATATTATAATTTATATTATATTCCATTTCAGATATTAAATTTAATGAGAGTAATTCCATATTGTACTAATAAAGATAATATAAATTTTTTAATTAAAAATATAAATAAATTATGGCAACATTAATATTACCATGTGCTGGTAGAAGCACAAGATTTCCAGGAACTAGACCAAAATGGACATTAACGCATCCATGTGGTGATTTAATGTTATTAGAATCAATAAAAGGTATAGATTTAACCAAATATGATCAAATTGTAGCTGTATTTATTAAAGAAGATTTAGAAAAATATAAATTAACAACTGGATTACAAAAAGCGTTTAAAAATCTTCCAATTCCAGTTGATATTGTAGAATTAGAAAATAAAACAAAAAGTCAAAGTGAAACTGTAGCTACTGCTATTAAAAAATTAAAAATTACAGGTAGTATATTAATTAAAGATTGTGATGGGTATTTTATAGGAAAATATCGGGATGATAATTTTGTATATACGTGTGATTTAAAAAATGCTGGATCAATAAATGCTAGTAGTAAAAGTTATGTAGATATTGATAGTAATAAATTTATTAAAACAATTGTAGAAAAAGATGTTATTAGCAATTTATTTTGTTGTGGAGGATATGGCTTTGATAGTGCTGTGGATTTTGTTAAAACATATGAAAAGTTGCAAATTTTAACAAAAGATTCATTAACAGAAATTTATATTTCTCATATTATATTTCAACAAATACTTGATGGTAAACAATTTAATATAGAACAAGCATCAAACTTTAAAGATTGGGGAACTATAGAAGATTGGAATCAATATAAAAAACAATACAAAACATTATTTATAGATATTGATGGAGTATTAGTAGAGAATTCAGGAGAATTTATTGGAAAAATTTGGGGAACTACTAATGATATTAAAAAGAATAAAGAATATATAAATAAACTATATAATACTGGAAAAGTTAGAATTATATTAACAACTTCTAGAAAAAGTTCATATAAGTGTCAAACTATAGATCAATTAAATTTATTAGATATTAAGTATCATGATATTATATTTGATTTATTACATTGTCAACGAATAATAATTAATGATTTTTCCGATACTAATGCATACCCAACTGCAAAATCTATTAATATTCCTAGAAATAATAATAATTTAGAACAATATCTTAAAGAGAATTTTTAATGGCAAATATATTAATAACAGGAGGTGCTGGATTTATTGGTTCGCAATTAGGATATAAGTTACATAAGCAAGGTCATGTAATAACATTATTAGATAATATGTCATATGGTCATGAAGATAATTTAAATATTAATGGAGAAACATTTGGAAATTTTATTTTAGATGATATACGAAATTCTTCATTAAATGAACATATGAAAAATATTGATTATGTATATCATTTTGCTGGTATTGCTCCCTTACCAAATTGTCAAGAAAATCCATATGAAGCAGTAGATGTTAACGTGGGTGGAACTGCAAATGTATTAGAATGTGCTAGGCAAAATAAAGTTAAACGAGTAATTTTTTCAAGCACAAGTGCATTATATGAAAATAATAAAATTAATCCTTTTAAAGAAAGTGATAATATCAATCCAGATTTAATATATTCAACTACTAAATGGCAAGCTGAAAAACTATGTCAATCTTTTTATTCAACATATCAAATTCCTATAGTAATACTTAGATTTTTTAATGTGTATGGACCACATCAAGATTTTAAAAGAAAACATCCTCCATTAACAGGATATTTAATAAAAGAATTTTTAACAAATGGAACACCAATATTACATTCAAACGGAGAACAGCGAAGAGATTATATATATGTAGATGATTTATTAGATATATGTAATATAGTTATGACTAATATGAATGCTATAGGAGAAATTTTTAATGTAGCATCAGGCAAAACAATATCAGTAAAAGAAATTGTAGAAAAAATAGCATCAAATTTTTACAATACAAATAATCCAATATATCAAAGTTCTGATAAATTTTGGAATAAATATCCTAATTTATTTACAGGTTCATATCCATTACAGAAAATAAGATTAATTAAAGAAGTTGAAAAGTTTAGCTTAGGATGTACAGTTAAATCTAAAAAATATTTAAATTGGTCAGCTAAAACATCATATGATATTGGATTTAAAAATAGTGTTAATTACGCAAAAAAAATAGGAATATAATGAAAATAGCTTTATGTTTACAAGGTACTGTTGGGAACGTATATACAAATAAAAAACAATATGAATATCGAGAAGATGTTGACTATCGTATTGGATTAGAACATAATAAGAAACACTTATTTCAAAATAATTCAATTGACGTTTTTATACATTGTTGGAATACAAAATATAAGAATGAAATAGTAAATGATTATAATCCAAAGAAATATTGTTTTGAAGAACAAAAAGAATTTAATCTAGAAACAAAAAGATTAGATTATATGAAAAGTAGATGGTATTCTCAAAAAAAAGTAATTGATCTAAAAAAATTATATGAACACGAAAACAATTTTATATATGATTATGTAATAGTTTCACGTTTCGATCAAGCATTTTTAACTGATCTGAATTTTAATGAATATGATCCTAATAAATTTTGGGCACCAAATGATCAAAAAACAAAAAACGAATCTATGAATACTAATATGTTCCTAGATTATTTCTTTTTTTCTAATTCACATAATATGGATCAATTTTCAAAATTATTTGATAATTGGGATTCTATACGATCATGGAAACAAATAAATATGAACAAAGACTCTAATGCACATGAAGATTCATTTATATTTGCTAATATGTTAAATTTTGACATAGACTATTTGTTTACAGAAAGTAAAGATCATGATTTAGTTAGAGCAATTTATAAAAATTGTGAATATAATAAAAAATTTAAAGGATGTAAATATCTTGAAAAGTATGAACAATATCCAACAAATATAGGGAGATTTTAAAATGGAAAAAATTTATTCAAACGTAGAACCAAATAAATTACTACATGTAATTAATAGAGTTTGTGAAATAGAAGGTCGACAAGATGTTATTCCTGCAGAAAATTTTATTCAATGTGCAACTTTAAGAATGCCTATGGGTAAAACATTTCGTCCACATAAACATATAACAAAGGAAAGAATATATAAAAATCAAATAGCACAAGAATCTTGGATTGTTATTAAAGGTCGAGTTAAATGTATGTTTTTTGACTTAGATGATACTTTAATAGCATCTCCAATACTTGGCCCTGGGGATGCTAGTTTTACTCTATATGGCGGTCATACTTATGAAATTTTAGAACATGATACTATTGTATATGAGTATAAAACTGGACCATATGAAGGACAAGAATTAGATAAAACATTTATTGGATAATAATTAAAATTTAAATATAATAGTAATATGAGTATAATAGCAGGATTTCATTCAGGACATGATTGTTCTTTTTGTATTTTAAAAGATGGTATTCCGATAATACACGCAGAATTAGAACGATATATTAGATTAAAAGAACCTATAGACGATTCATTAAAATTTTTATTTAAAGAATATAAAGATTTTGATAAAATAGAACATTTTACTACGGGGATTGACATCTGGAATGGCGGACCAAAACAACGATATCCAGATACATGGAATCAAATGTTAAATATAGCATCAAAGAATAATGGAAAATATCATGAAATAGGACATCATTTAGCACACGCAGCTAATGCATTTTACAGTAGTAATTTTAAAGAAGCATTAATTATTACAATTGATGGTGGTGGAGAAGAACCTACTGACGATCGATTATTAATGTGTAATTTTGGGATATATTTTGGAGAAGATAATAAAATTTATAGAATTGATGCATTTGATGATCATGGTAGTGGAGATCGTAAAGTAATTAATATGGGTAGTTTTTGGTCAAGATGTACTAAAAAAATATTTGAATTATCTGCAGGGTACCCATATGGACATCAAGCTGGTACTATTATGGGAATGGCTTGTTTAGGAGAACCAAAATATTATAATGAATTTTTAAATTTTTTACAAACAGGATTAGAATTTGATTATGATAAATATAATAAAATAGCATCTAATAGTGAGCAGGATACATTTGATGTAGCAGCTTCATTACAGTTAGCAACTGAAATTCAATTTAAAAATCTTATTACTCCATTTATACAAAAATATGATTATAAAAATATATGTATATCAGGTGGTGTTTCTTTAAATTGCGTAATGACCGGAAAAATGTATGATTGGTTTGATAGTATTGATAATATTTATGCAGATCCAGTTCCATATGACTCTGGATTAACATTGGGGTCTGCTAGATATTTATGGCATCATATTATGAATAATCCTAGAATCAATTGGAAAGATAATGCAACGCCATATTTAGGAACAACATATAATCGAAATACAGTTGATAATGCATTAAAATTATATGATTCACAAATAACAATACAAGAAAATATTTCAGATAATTTTGTTGTAGATAAATTAATAGAAAAAAATATTATATCAGTTTTTGGTGGAGGATCAGAATCAGGTCGGAGAGCTTTAGGTAATCGTAGCATATTAGCAGATCCAAGGCACTCAGAAACAAAAGATATTGTCAACGATCGTGTTAAGCATAGACAATGGTTTAGACCTTTTGCTCCTTCGATAATACGAGATGAAGTTAAAAATTGGTTTGTACGAGATATTGATAGTCCATATATGAGTTTTGCAATACCATTTAAACCAGAAAAAATTAATTTAGTCCCTGCTGTAGTTCATCATGATGGAACTGCTAGATTACAAACGGTTACTAAAAATGATAACGAATGGTATTATAATTTAATAACGTTATTTAAAGAAAAAACTGGAGTACCAATATTATTAAATACTAGTTTTAATGACAGAGAACCTATTGTAGAAACGCCAGAAGATGCAATTAAATGTTTTCTAGGAACAGACATTGATTTTTTATATTTCAGAGATTATAACATATTAATTAGTAGAAAATGAAATTAAATATAGGTTGTGGTTGGAGAGATTTTGGCAAAGATTGGATTCATATTGATGGTGGTGATTATGATCATTTAGATTATAAAGATATCACAAAATTAGAATTCGATGATAATTCAGTAGAATTAATTTATGCGAGTCATGTGTTAGAATATTTTGATATAGATGAAGCTAAAAATTTGCTTCAAGAATGGAGAAGAGTATTAAAATCAGGAGGTGAATTAAGAATTGCTGTTCCTGACTTTGAAACTATGAGTAGTTTATATAATAGTAATAAAATAAAATTAGAAGATATTTTAGGACCTCTTTATGGTCGAATGAATATGGGTAATACTATGATATATCATAAAACAACATATGATTTTGAATCATTATACAATATATTATCCGGATGTTTGTATGATGATATTAAAAGATATGATTGGAGAGAGTATAAAATACATAGACTAAATGATGATCATTCTCAAGCATATCTTAATCTTAAAGATGATAAGAAAAATGGCACGTTAATAAGTTTAAATGTTACATGTAAAAAATTGGATAATTGACACTAATTAAATATAATATATTATGAGTAAACCTAAAATAACTTTAATTACATGTACATATTATCGTCCAGATTTATTAAGACGAACAATACAATCTGTACAACAACAGACATTACAAGATTATGAACATATAATAGTTGCAGATCATTGTCCATTTGCTCAGCATGTATATGATGAATTTAAAACAGATACTAGAATTAAATTTATTGAAAATTCATCTCCACATATATATAATTTAGGAGCTGTTTCATTTAATATAGGAATAGAGAATGCAAAAACCAATTGTATTAGTTATGTTTTAGATGATGATATATTATATGCAAATCATTTACAAGAACATTATGATGGACTTAAAAATAATGATGTATATCACACATCATTTGACAATATCGAATTTAAAGAACCAAATAATACTGTAAGAAATATAGTTTCTATGAGCTATAATGATATTTGTAAACAAGCACTTATAATAAGAAAACGTGATGGGTTACTTCCTTATAATTATGATGTTGGTGCATTATGTCATAAAAAAAATATACATAATCTAAATTGGATTCCGCAGTGTGAATTAAGTGATGGATGGGAAGATTCTATATTTATAGGTAATCTAGGCATTAACAGTAAAAATACAACATATACTTCTATTAAAATAAATTGGGGTGGAATACATAGAAAAAATACAAAAGGATTAGATCAAGAATACTATAATAAATTAATAAAAAAATTAGATATTGATAATAATAGTTATACAGGATATAGATTAATTGAACAACCATACGTATATCCAGAATTAAAAGATACTCTATATGGAAAATAAAATTTTGCTGTTAGGTGGTTCTGGTAAATTAGGCACTGAGTTACAGAATGAATTAAATAAAAAATCAATTAATTATATAGCTCCAAGTCATAGTAAATGTGATATTGAAAATTTACATCAATTATTTCAAACAATTCAAAAAGAACAACCTACTGTTATTATACACTCAGCTGGATGTATTGATACAGAAAAATGTGAAACAGACAAACAATATTGTTTAGATGTTAACGTAATTGGTACATATAATATTATTAAATGTTGTAGATCATTAAATATCAGATTAGTATTTATTTCTAGTGAATATGTATTTAATGGTAAAACTGCTGCTGTATATTCTAAAGATAGTGGCATCGATCCTATTAATAGTTACGGCTTATCAAAAGGATGTGGCGAATTAATGACTAAAACATTAAATAATTATCTAATAATTAGATCACCATTTATTCGATCAACTACATTTCCATATGACAATGCATTCATAGATCAATACACTACTAGACAATATATACATGAAATAACTGAAGAAATAATTGAATACGCTGTTTCAGAAGAAATAGGAGTACATCATATAGTTGGAACATATCAAAGTGTTTATGAATTAGCTAAACAAACAAATAAAAATGTAAAGCCAATTAGTACTCCTGATAAATTAAAAAATATTTTACCAATGGAATTAAGATTAGTATGAGTTTTGAAGTAGTAAATAAATTTGAAAAAAAGATTGCAAAATTTTTTGGTGCACCATATGCAGTTGCCGTTGATAGTTGTACACATGGAATTGAATTATGTTTAAGACATATAGAAGCAACATATATACAAGTTCCAAAAAGAACTTATCTGTCAGTTCCATTCTTAGCAAATAAACTTGGTATTGAATTACAGTGGAAAGATGAAGTTTGGACTGATTATTATAATATAGGTGGAACTAACATATATGATGCAGCTGTATTATGGAGACAAGATAGTTATATACCCGGATCTTTTATGTGTTTGAGTTTTCAATTTCAAAAACATTTATCTTTAGGCAAAGGCGGTATTATATTATGTGATAATAAAAATGAGTATGATATATTAAAAAAAATGTCATATGATGGAAGATCTCCTAATATTCCATGGCGAGATCAAGATATAGAAACATATGGATATCATTATTATATGACACCAGAAACGGCTCAATTAGGTTTAGATAAATTAGATGATGCAATAAAATTAATACCAAAGCAGTGGATAGTTACTGATTGGCCAGATTTAACAAAAATGAAAGTATTTACATGAAAAAAGCATTTATAACAGGAATTGGCGGCCAAGATGGCAGCTATTTAGCAGAATATTTATTAGAACTGGGATATGAAGTTCATGGCATTGTTAGAAGAAATTCTACACCAGAAAATCAAGACGGTCGTCTTAGTAATATTATCGATCGTATACATACATATTATGGAGATTTGTTAGATCAAGGAAGTATCGAACGTTTATTAGACGATATTCAACCAGATGAAATATATAACATAGCAGCTCAAAGTCACGTACGTATTAGTTTTGATATTCCACAATTTACAGTTCAAACTAATGCAATAGGCGTATTGAATATATTAGAAGCATATAGAAGATCATGTCCCCACGCAAAATTTTATCAAGCAAGTAGTTCCGAGATGTTTGGATTATCAGTTGAAGATGATAATTTTCAAAGAGAAACAACTGTAATGAATCCAGTGTCACCATATGGTTGTTCTAAAGTGTTTGGCTACAATATTGTCAGAAACTATAGACGTGCTTACGGATTACATGCAACAAATGGAATCTTATTTAATCATGAATCACCAAGACGAGGATCAAACTTTGTTACTAATAAAGTAGCTAAAGCTGCCGCTAAAATTAAATTAGGATTACAAGATAAATTAGAATTAGGTAATATGGATTCATATAGAGATTGGGGGCATTCATGGGATTATGTTAGGGCTATGCATTTAATGATGCAACATGATGCCCCAGATGATTTTGTAGTATCAACCATGGAAACACATTCAGTTAGAGAGATGTGTGACGTTGTTTTTAGACATTTAGAATTAGATTATAAAGATTATGTAATACAAAATCCTAAATTTATTAGACCAGAAGAGTTACCATATTTAAAAGGAGATTCTACTAAAATTAGATCCAAATTAGGATGGAAGCCAACATATACATTTAAACAAATGATGGAAGAAATGACAGATCATTGGTTAAATATTTACGAAGGAAGTTAAAAGAATATATATGAAAATAGCATTTTTTACAGAAATGAATTTTATAGGTAAAATCACTAGAACCCATGAAAATATGAGAACTGATTTTGCTTGGATGGTTGCTTTAAATGCTGATCATTATAATATTAATTTGGTACCTTCTAAACAATATGATTTAGGTATTGTTATTATTCCTAAAAAGAATCCTAATTTTAATTTACAAAAATTAAAAGGTATCTGTAATAAAGTAGCAGTAATGCAAGAAGGTCCTCATTGGTATTTTCAGGATTATCCACTAGAAAAACAAATATGGTATTATAATACTTTAATTCAGTCTGATATTATTTTTACTCATAACGAATCAGATAAAATTTATTATCAAGGATTAATCAATCATACCGATATTAGAGTAATAAAATCCTTGATGATTGAAGATAGTATTAGTAATACATATGACCTCAGAGACGGTGTAATGATGGGAGGTAATTTTTGTTATTGGTATGGTGGATTTGATTCATATATAGTTGCTCAAGAATTTAATGAACCTATATATGTTCCAAGTATGGGTCGTAAGATTGAAGGTGAAGAACGGATGAAAAACTTGACGCATTTACCATATATGAATTGGACTCATTGGATATCAGAGTTAAGTAAACGAAAGTATGCAGTACATCTAATGAGAACTCAAGCAGCTGGTACATTTTCTTTAAATTGTGCATATCTTGGTATACCATGTATTGGATATGAAGGATTAGATACGCAGATGATATGCCATCCTGATTGTACCGTAAGGGTAGGAGATTTAGTAAAAGCAAAACAAATAGCAGAAAAACTTAGGAAAGACGAAGAATTTTATTTATATTGTAGTAATAAGGCAAAAGAAAAATATAAAGAATATTATCATGAGTCTAAATTTAATATAGGAAAATAATGGAAACATGGATGCATCCGTATGAAAAACAATTAATATTAGATTGTTTAAATAATAATATGACAATGTTAGAGTGGGGTTCTGGTGGATCTACTTTAGAATTTTCATCATTAGTTAAAAAATATTATTCAATTGAACATAATAAACAGTGGTTTAATATAATAACGAACAAACTAAAAGATTATACACTAAATGATGTAACATATCGATATATTCCAGAAAATAAAGAAAATCCAGACGGTCGGCAAAGTGAATATGATATGTTTCATGATTATATTGATGAAGTAGATAAATTTAATACCAAATTTGATATTGTTTTAATAGATGGTAGAGCTAGACGACTTTGTGCAAAAAAAATAATACCATATTTAAAACCAACATCAATAGTATTTATACATGATTATGTATTACGTACTGTATATCATTGTGTAGAAGATTATTATGAATTAATAGATAGTATATCAGATACACCACAAACAATTGGAAAATTTAAATTAAAAACAAAGTTTAAACCTAATGCGTATGATTTAACGTTAAGTGGGTTTGATCGATTAAATGGATAATTTATGAAAATATCACTAATACAACCAGGAAGAAATAATCTTAAATATCTTAAATGGTCTTATGACTCAATAAGAAAAAATCAAGGTAATCATGAAGTAGAAATTTGCATCGCGGATGATTTTTCAACAGATGGAACATGGGATTGGTGTAAAGAAATGATGAATAAAGACTCATTATTTAAGGCAATAAGAAATGATGGCCCAACAAGATTAGGTCATACTATTTTATATGATAGATTAGTTAATGACGTAGCTAGTAATGAAATTTGTATGATTTATCATGCAGATATGTATTTATGTCCTGGTGCTTTAGATTCAATTGAAGGACATATGTATTCAATAGCTGCTGATGGAATATCGACACGAAAGATTAAAAATTTAAAAACAATAGTATCTCTTACTAGAATTGAACCACCATTACACCCTCGAGGCCCAGAAAAAATATTAATGGATTTTGGTATTGAGCCAGAAGAGTTTAAAGAAGAAAAACTAATAGAATGGTTATATCAATCTCATAATGATCGATTATATAAAACAACAGAAGGTATATTTGCACCATGGGCATTTTGGAAATCAGACTTTCAAGAAATAGGTGGTCATGATAAAATATTTGCTCCACAATCAAAAGAAGATACAGACATATTTAATCGATTTCAATTAAATGGAATTAAATTTATACAAACATGGAAAGGTTGTGTTTATCATATGACATGTAGGGGTAGTAGATTTGCAGATGGTGCAAAACGAAATCCTAATGGTGACGTGTTCATGAAGAATAGAGAGACAGATGAGTGGTTAAAACAAAATAATAAATCTACAAAAGAATTTTTACGTAAGTGGGGTCATTTTTGTAAACATGATGCTCTAATGAAGCCAATTGTTCCACCTAAATATGACATTGGGTTTATAATTAAAAATTGTACTCCTCAATTACTAGAAACACTTGAACCCTGGTGTAGTACTATTTATACTGATTTAGAAGAATTTGTTTTATATGAAATGAAAGAACAACCAAATACATCATTTAATCTATCAGATAGACTTAAATCTTATGATAATGAAAAACAAAATGAAATATTAGTTGAAATAGATGGTAATACATTTGGAAATGAAGACTTTAACTATATCCAACTTATGTCAGAAATACTTCAAGATAGTAGTGAGATAGGAAGATTTGAATTAGGAAACTTACAAATAATGATAAATAATTTACAAACATATGAAAAGGATTTAATAGTATGCAAAAAGCATTAGTAACAGGCGGAGCAGGTTTTATTGGCTCTAATTTAGTCGACCGATTAATTAATATGGGAATCAGTGTAACAGTAATTGATGATCTATCAACAGGTAAAAAAGAAAATATTAATTCAAAGGCAGAGTTTTATGAATGTTCATTAGTAGACTTAAATGAACAAAATTCAAAAGCAATATTCAGTGATGTAGATGTAGTATTTCATTTAGCTGCTTTGGCACGTGTACAACCTTCTATAGAAGATCCAATTAACTTTAATAAAATTAATGTAGACGGAACGGTTAAAGTTTTATATTATGCAAATAAAGCTGGTGTTAAACGTGTAGTATATAGTGCTAGCAGTTCATGCTATGGTGATGCTACAATCTTTCCTACTCCCGAAACACATTCTACAAATCCGTTGTCACCATATGGATTACAAAAATATATTGGAGAACAATATTGTAAAATGTTTTCAGAAGTATATAATTTAGACACATGTTCATTGAGATACTTTAATGTGTATGGGGAAAGAATGGCATTAGACGGAGCTTATTGCTTGGTTATGGGAATATTTGCAAAACGATTATTAGAGAGTAAATCATTACCAATTACAAACGATGGCGAACAACGAAGAGACTTTACATATGTACAAGATGTAGTTGATGCTAATATATTGGCTGCAACACATAATGATTCATTAAATGGTGAATCTTTCAATATTGGTAATGGTAATAATTATTCAGTTAATGAAGTAGCTGATATGTTAGGAGGAGAAAAAACATATGGAGAAAAAAGATTAGAACCATTTGAAACATTAGCAGATAATTTTAAAGCTAAAACAATATTGGGTTGGAACCCAAAAGGTAATTTATCCACGTGGATTAAAAAATATAAAAAAGATTTAGGTATATAAATTTAAATTTAAAAATTTCTCGGGAATCTTTATCATTACATATTTATTATTAAAAGGTAAAATATGTTATTAAAAAAAGGTTCTAAAGGCGAAGAAGTAAAGCAGTTACAAACAGCTTTAGGTATAGGCTCAGACGGCGTATTTGGTTCTGGTACAGAAGCAGCAGTAAAGAAATTTCAAAAAGATAATGGATTGGCAGTTGACGGATTAGTTGGCCCAGGAACATGGGAAGCTATTGGAATAGACACCGATTCATTTGAAGCAGCTACAGAAACAGAATATACAACCAAAGATGGATTAGTTATTGACCGCCAATACTTAGACAAAGATGAGTATGTAAGGGATTACGGTAAAATAGAACCTTTAGGATTCTTTATTCATCACACAGCAGGATGGGATAACCCATATGCTACTATTAGAAGCTGGAACAATGACAAACGTGGTAGAGTAGCAACACAATATTGTATCGGAGGATCTAATGTCAAAGGTAAAGTTGCTAAACATGATGGTGTAGTAGTAGAATGTTTTCCTGATAACTACTTAGGTTGGCACTTAGGTAAAGTAGGTAATTTTCAAATATCTAAATTTTCAGGAGGCGTAGAGCTTAATAACTTTGGATACCTAAACAAAAAGGGTGACAAGTATTACACATATGTTAACACAGAAGTTAAAGAAGAATTTGTATGTGATTTAGGATATAAGTTTAGAGGTAAAAGATATTGGCACGCTTATTCAGACAAACAAATTGAAAGTTTACGTCTGTTAATTCTTCATCTACGTGATATTTATCCTAAAATGGATTTAGTCAATGGACTTCCCAAATTACTTAAAGAAGGCGTTGATCCAGCAGATGCATTTGAGTTCAACACAGATGCTTATAATGCCAAACAATTTGGCTTATGGACACATACAAATGTTAGGAAAGACAAATTTG
>Ga0209337_1001679_pt1 | contig 16658 bp, 10 predicted proteins | sample LinPmetageLP53_FD_184044 | JGI IMG/M metagenome (GOLD analysis project Ga0209337, IMG submission 184044) | Marine viral communities from the Pacific Ocean - LP-53 (SPAdes) (version 2) | ecosystem: Environmental > Aquatic > Marine > Oceanic | place: Pacific Ocean | collected 2010-02-08
GTCTCTGGCGAGCCTCATGACATCTTGTCTGACTTCTCCAAGCTGAGATAGTTCCCGTTTAAGAAGTTCTTTGAGCTCTGGTCGAACATCTGAAAGCGGATCATCAAGTTTAAACCTTAGTTCTATTCCTTTGATGAACTTGTCCAACTTGCGTTGTGACCGAACAAAATCTGCAGTTTGATTCTTGAACGCTCCAATCAAAGAATACGCCAACGATCTTGGAATCGCTTCGGTATAAACTGTGCGCCGAGCGTATGCGCTTGCTTCTACATCCGTCGTGAGTTCGACTACACGGTTGTAGTTTTTAAACGAGATCACATCGACTTTTCCATTAGGGCCAGTCAGTTCACTCGGTATTTTGTTGGCAACAAAAGGTTCTGATGCAAGACGTTGAAGAAATACCTTAAACCGAGCTTGTTGAAATTCGTCAAGCTTAATCGTCCCAGTAGTTTTTTTACCTTTCAATGTTCGTTTGACCGTATCAACTGTGGCCATGCCCTTTAGTTTCTCAGCATCCATGTAGTTGGCGCCAGAAAGATTAGACCTCTTTTCAATGCCAAGAATGGATGCCATTCGTCCATTAACTCTACGGCGAATGCCTTTGACTTTGCCCTTTTCAACAAATGTTGCTGGGGTGAGGTTCACCAAATCCATGCCGCGTAACCACGAAGAACCCTCTTCTCGCTTCATCGTTTCTGCAACGACGTAGCCAATCGCCCGCGCTAAGGTGTCAACAGCGTCTACTTCGGTGATCTCATTGGTGATACCAAGAGCCTGTCGGACATAGTCTGGATTTGTTTCAATATCTGCGAACACACGCTTTTTACCAGAAGTAGCTCTTTTCCCCTCGATAAGTCTTTCTTCAAGAACACCAGATGACGAAACCCAAGTCTTTTGACGTGTCACTCGATTGATGTTTCTCTCAATCAACTCAGGCCGGAAGAATCGGTCAGAACGTAAAAGTACGTCGATCATTCCACGCTTTTGTGGATTCGTAATAATGACTTGCTTCGCGTCACCACCCATTCGAGCGTACACGGAGGTAAGGTTTGCAAACAACTGTTGAGCCAAAACGGCATCAGCGCCAAGCTTTCCTTCAGCATGAATCACCTTGCGAAGCATCTGTTCAGCTGCTGTGATTCCATCTTTGGAAAGTTTGTTTTTAGGCATCTTTTTAGATCTGCCGATGTTTACCTCTTTACCAAACTTGTCAGCAAATCTTCCCGCCCATTCTTTACCCATCAAATCCACAAGCAAAGCACTGTTGTTTTCAAACAAACGAGTCATTGAAACAACATCATCGCTTCTCAAGATTTCGATAAATGTATCAACACTGTCTAAGTCAATGTCCGTCAAATATTCTTTGGCTTTCTTGCCGCCGACTCTGACTTTGATTTTGTCTGGGCCGCCTGTTCCGTCAGGAAGCTTGGACTTCACTTTTTGAATAGTTGCTTTGCCAAAAAAGTCTTTAGGCTCGGTGATCTGTTTTATTTGAGTTCGAACTGCATCATTGTACGCCCTGGTCTCCATCATCGCGAGCAGTACAACTTTTTGCTCTGGCGTTACGTCACCGTCATCTACAAGCTTCTCTAGTTGTTTTCGAAAACCAAGATACTCTGAAGTGCCTCTCAACTCTACAGTGTCAGCATCAGCGCCAGTCTTGTTTAGAACACGAAGACCCTGAAGGTACGAGCTCTCATTTTCTGCGGCTACACCTTCAACAATTTGCTTTACGTCAGAATATTTGATTCCAGCAGCACCAAGCACCCGCTCGAGTTGCACTTCCATTTCGAACGAAAGAACGCCTGGTTTGTAATTGTCTGCAGCTTTCGAGCCCTTCGGAAACAACCGTGTTCCTTCCTCAGTTTCAAGAATGTGCCTCACAACAGCCATAGTTACATCGGCAGAGGTCTCAAATACATCCGGCTTGTAGTTCGATCGTACACTTACTGAAGCCTGATCAAAGTTTTCGCCTTCTTGCATCTTTGTAAAAATGCCATCGGCAAACTTTCGTTCCGTTTCAGACAATGGAATGACGTTATCGCCAAGTTCATTTACAACAGGATCTCCACCCTCAAGTTTTGCCGCTTGTGCTGCATCATCTTGATCCAGCATGATCTTCAAAGCATCGGCATCTGGAGACGGTGGAAGTCGATCAGTCAGTCTATTTAGTGCGAGAGTCGCACGCTCATGAATGTTGTAGAGGCGATTGTACAAGAATGGAGATGCGCCTGCTAAAAATGCGCGGCCCCTGAAATCTTTGATGCCCAACCTCTTGACCATCGAACTGCCTCTTGATGCAGCCTTGACCGAGTGAGCGACTGGTCCAATGTGGATTTTTTCCCACGGAACGAGGAAGTCTAAGGCCCCACCAATAAACAACTTTGCGTGGAACTCTGATGTTCCACGTTCTTTACCGTCGATTCTCGCTTCGTTGGTAAGGTGAACTGTAAACCCTTGGTTACCTGATTCAATGTTTGCAAGAGCTCGCGACAGCCACGTAGAGTCAATGTCACGGAGTCCGTAGTTGTAGTAGTAGTCACGGCTTGCTGGGGTAATCGGAATGTCGCCTGGTAGTCTTGCTTCAGCGACACCTTCAGTAAACACACCGAGCATTCTCATAAGCTTGCCGAAAGTGTTTTCGACAATCATGACCTCATCGCCAAGTTTCTCACTTGAAAACAATGCGTCTGCAATGCCCTTCTCAAAAACTCGAGCGGCCTCTCCTGCCTTGCCTTTCGCCTTGATTACCCGGTCAGCTGACTGAATAGCTTGATCCAGCATGCTCGTTGTAGATGGAACAGTGCCAGCCCATACGGATGGGGGCAACGAGCCAAAAGATACTTTGTTTAGTTTGGCTTGGATTTGTTTATCTGTGGCGTCGGCATCAATAAGAGAAGCAGCCTCGAACAATCGTTTGTTGTTGCTCTTACTGAATCTTTCGGGATCTGAAGCAACTTGTTGTTTGAACGTTTCAACTGATGGTGCCTTCATCTGAAAACCTAACGGCAAGTCCTCATATGACTGCATCAGCAAAATGTTACTGAGCTCTCCTTCAAGATTTCGTTTGATGTCTTGGTTGGACATTCCCTTTTCTCGAGACGTTTCAACAATCTCCACAATTTGTTCAAAGTTTTCTGTGGGAATCGTGAGTCGCGTATCTTTGAGGAAGGCTTCTCGTTCTTTTTCATCCACGAAGACTTCGGCAAACATATTTCCAATGCCGATCTTAACCCCTGCGCGCTCTACCAACTCAGGAATGTTTTTGATTCCATATGGAATGTAGGGGTCATCAAAGAAAGAAGTATCTTCATCTACGCCATCCTGACGATCTCGGCCCCAAAATGACTGCCTGTCTACGCCAATACCAGCGTTCTTGGCCTCTTCCTCAGTCATTGGGTCGCTACCTTCCCAAACCTTTCCAAGAGCAGCCATGGTGCCTTCTTCATCGATCATGGCACGTATTTCACGTTCTGTCTTACGAACGTCTTCCATTCTCGCTTCAAATGCAGACATACCCTTTGGAGTGTCTTGCATGCCGATCAATTTACGTTGACCAAAAACACGACCACCAACAGCCATCATGCCAGTGCCTATCGGCTCATCATCAGACTCGTATCGACCATACTGAGAGTGAATTATTGCTTCTTTAGACTGTTTTCTTGCTGCTTTTTCCGCATCTTTAGGCAACATGCCATCGGCGATGTTTCCTTTGTACAGATACTCTTCAATCTCAATACTCTGCCGAAGTTGAGCGGGCTTATCGGCTATCGGAAGTGGTCTCTCAAAACCTTCAGGTAAACGCAACGATGGTCTAAATGCAGCAGGTTTTGTATAGTCTTGCGGGCTTACCGGACTTTTACCAAAGCCCATCTCAATATTTGGTTCATCATCCAAAGATACATCTGGACCTTCAATGCCCGCAGTAGGACCAAAGTACTTCTGAAGAATATCTGTATCACTCGCCTGAATGTCTGTTTCTTCAGCCACGCTTACTCCAAAAGTTGTGCCAATACATTATCGGGGCAGGCCCGTGTCTTCAACTGCAGCAGCACCATCATTTGAAGGAGCCGTGGCGTTTATTAGAACATCTTCATCATCAAACTTGTCTCTTAAGACTTCTGTATCTCGCTTGTTCATTTCAAATCTTTCGTCGTCATACGGCTGAAGAATATCAGTAGCCCCACCACCAGTTAGTGCGCTGTACATTGAACCAAGCTTAGTTGTGTCTTGCATAATCTTGGTAGATTCATCAAGTAACTCTAGTCTTGTTTTATTCAACGACTGTTCTTTTCTCTTAAAGCGTGCATAGTTTTCTGGTTGTGTTTTCAAACCGCCACTACCGCGTCCTTCTTTTTCTATTTGCTTGAGTGCATTTTCAACGGCATTTCTATCAGCGGTGTTTCGGTCCCGCTTAGATTGTTGTTCGTTCAATCGTTGTTCTAATATTGATTTTGATTGTACAACGGTCGGGGCCAAATCTAGTGCTGCCTCAAGATTGTCTCTCAGTGCGATTTTAGGAGAATATATTGCGTCTTCTTTTTCAAAAATAGCTTTTCGAGAAGGCAGTTCATCACGAAGTCTAAGAGTAGCTAAACTTGTGTCGCCAGCAAGAAATTTTCTATCTGCCGCTACTGCTTCTTCATACCGACTTTTTGATTCGTCGTATGCAGGCTGTATCGACAAAATGTCTCGAAGAGTTGTATTCAAAAAAGTTCGAATGTCATTAGTCTCTTGTTGCCTGCCAAGTACAGTTGTGGACTCTCCAAGAAACCTTGGGTCGTATTCTTCTTCAAACACAGACTCCATATACCCTGGAGCCGAAGAGAGTTCTTCCACTACGTCTTTTGGCCTGACGACAATTGATTCCATATCTTCGCCAAAAGCAGCAGGCTCATCAAACACGTATGTCTCTTCAGCACGTCTAGCGTCTTCTGATCGTTCAGAAACAGACCTGCTTCGACCAGGCCCCCTCATTGCGGCACGGTTAGTGTCAACCGCAGGGTTATACTTGCGAGCCTTTGTCTTCTTTCCCTTGAGATATCGGTCTCGTCGGAAACTTCCCATTAGAGCACTCCTGAACCTTCAACTGCGAGCGAATTGGCTACATTTTGAAGGTTATTTAATTGGATATCCAGATAATCTATGTCGGCACTTTTAGTGTAGTTATCGATCTGACTTAAAGCTGCATTTCCTACATCACCAAGTATTTCACTATCAGTCGAGTTCATGACGCTGTGTTCTTTTACAATCACATCTTGAAACGCCTTAAGGTCTCCAGTCGAATCGTAGTCCTTCTTCGCTTTCCTGATATTGCCAATCGAACGACTGACTGCGTATCCAGGCTGACCTTCTGCTCTCGCAGTTTTGATTGACTTGTCTGATTGCGATTGTTGCCAGCCAATGAGTTCATCAGAAAACTCTTGAGCGAGCTGTGGTTTCAGTTCTGGCTCCACTTCATCAAGAAAACTCATTGCTTCACTGAGATACTCTCCGATTTCTACCTTCTCGCCACCAGACTCAATCTTGCCGTACTTTTGTCCAGCAAACATAGGAGAGTTTACGGTTTGCAGCATTCGCTCAAGATTGCCACGAACGAGGTCCACGTCTTCTGAATCGAACGATCTTAGGGTGACGCCAAACTCGCCGGGATCTTTTGTCGCGCCTCTAAGCGTAGCCAAGTTGTCGGTAGAACTTAAAAGCACATCGATTGGAGCTTTCCCGCCAGAACCAGCAACTGAAGTCAATCCCTCATAACGATCTGGAATCTTGAACCTGCCTTCTTCAGAAGATTTGTCGGCTATGGTTTTTGCGTAATCTGGGTCAATATCAACCAGTTCAGCATACCTATCCATCGACTCACTCAGTGCCGATGGTCGAGATGAAAGAGGCGCAAGCGCAAGGTTTCTATTTGGGCCTTTAGCCAGTTGCTTATAATCAGCAGAAGCGGTTTGATACTTTTCTGTTTGATCAGCAATCATAGAATCTAACTGTTGAAGACGCTTGGTATAGAAACTCGCCAACTGAGATGGGTCGATACCCTCACCCATACTTTTTGATGTGCTCGTTTTCGTTACTGAACCATCACGATACATCGCTCGTCTTTGCTCTTGACCTGGAGTCAAATACGTTGGGTCTTCGTATCGTCGTAAGTCATACGAAGTAACGTTTGAAGCATCCTGAAGGACGGATGTGAGAGCATTTGCAGTTGCTTGGTCGATCGTCCCATCTTTGTTGTTTTTGTTTTTGACTTGTTGATTGATAAAATCAGCCATTCCAGCTGCCACACCTTGATGCAATGCCTTATCTCTTGAACCACCTCCTTTTGTCCTCTCACTATATTCTGTTAGTACCTGTGTTTTTGAAGCTTCAATATCACCGGATGTGATAGCTCTTTTAATAAATCTTCCTGCCTCTCCAGACCGTTGAATGCCCGTGGCAAAATCATCTGCATCTTCTCGGTTTTGTAGTTCAAGATCTTGAAGATATTTGGCTTCATCTTTTCGGCTTGGGTCAGACGTTCTTATACTGTATGAGCCGCCACCAGTAGGAGATGCCCTCAACCGGGACATGTCACTGACAAGCTTACGACGCTCTTCCATCAAGTCTTTTAGGATTGCGTATTGATTCGTTGGGTCCGCAGCCTTGAGCTCTCGAGCGTATGCCTCTTTGTTTTCTTTGAGACGTGTCCCAATAAACGTTCCAAACACGGAACTGAGGCCACCTTCACCGCGCTTGAAATCAACGTCGTATTTTCCTGTGACTCGAGCCATAATAAATCCTGATTTTTAAAGTCTTGAGAAGACGTGCCACTGCTTAGATGATGCAATTAGAATAACCGCTTCTTGTGAGTTAAGTTCAACACCATCTGTGTCATCTAGTTTATCGCTCGCGTAGGTTAAAACGCGACATATCTTTGATTGATCTTTGTCCACTCGCTTGACGTATATCTTTCTACCTACGTTGTTTGACACTGGAGGAAGAATAAGAGTTACCGTCTGTTTCAGCGCATTTAGGAAATAAATGTCTGCCGTCCCAACAGTCGCCCTATCATTTACCTCGACAACTTCATTCACCGTACTTGAAACGGTTTGTGTCTCTTCTGTTGTTATGTTTATGGGGTTGCCCAACAACACACCATTCGACGTGACACCTCCACCGAAGTTCCACGTTGCTGCCATATTGCAGTTTTGTGGCCGTATCGAGCCGGGAATGATGTTGTCTGCATCAACAATACCGGACGGTAACCTAATCTCAGTAAGAGCCTGTTCCAGCATTTGCTTGAACTCCCCGTACTCGCGGCGATTTAGCGAGCGGGGTGGCATTATGCAGACGTTCCTTCTTCAAGCAGTCCGGCCTCTTTAGCAAGCGTATAGAACAAATACCCTCGGCTTGGATCTTCTCCAGCAGCAGGAGGCTTTGAGTCTTTCATCATGTCCAAGGTGAGCGGAGCGTCACTCGTAGGCTCACCATTTTCATCCAGAATGATCCATGATTTGTCTGCCTCGTTCCATTGAATGATGTTGTCTGTATTTGAATGTTTGAATTTGTTGTCTGGCAAAGGTTTAAAGTTCTTATGTAAGGCGGTCGTCATTCCTTTGATTCTTTCCGCTTCGAGGTCCTCGATGTACTTCTCGTAGGTGGGCCACCGCTCGTTTTTTGCGGCTTGCGTTTCTTCGGCCTCTATTTGTTCTGGGGTCATTCCTTTAAGTCTTTCCGCTTCTTTCGCCGCTTCGAATTCTTGCGTTGTCGGAGCTCCCTCTGGCCGAGCAATCTGCCCCTCTGCTTGACCACCTGATTCTGGTTGGTATTTCATGATTGCAGTATACGAATCACTTCCAGGTCGAACCATAAGCCTCAACGGCTCACCACGTTTGTTTTTCCTTACAGGGTCAAAGTAAACAATGTTTCCGTCATTTTGAAGCGTGTATTCGACTCCGTGCCAAGTCGCCCCCGGAAGTGCTGGGTCCTTCCAGGTTGTTGGCCGGACTGGTGCGTCCGCCTTTTCTTCTTCTGGAGTTTTACCTGTGTCGCCTGTAGTATCAACAACGTTTGGAGACCTCTTTCCCGCCAACTGGTCTGCAGCTTTACGTGCAGCCCTGGGCCTACCTTCAAACGTCTTAACAAAGGATGAGATCTCTTTTTCATCAAAGTCTGCTGCACGCAACTTTTCAACCTGCTCGTCAATGGTTTTTCCAGGAGCGTAGGCCATCAAGGTTCCAGCCAACTTTCCAGCATCAGAAATAAACTTGTGCAGTGGCTCACGGATGTACTTGTTTCGAAGCTCAAGCATCATTGCATCAATCTCTTCGATTCCCTTTCTCGTCTGTATGTCCTGATCTGCTTTGACTTGTTGACGACGAACATCTTCCGCTGCGATATCGGCTCCAACCTCACGGGACTGTTGAGCGATCTGCTTGACACCAGCATCACCCGCTGCAAGAAAATTACGCGCTGAAAAGTCACCAGTAGATGCAGCAATCTTCTCCATGCGCTTCTGAACGGCCTCTGCCTTGCGTTCTGCAGGAGCAAGAGCAGCATCCATGCGATCCCGCTTCTCAGCCTCTGTTTGGTAATCAGGGCCCTTCCTGAGCTCCGCCGCAAGCCTAGCCTTCTCTGTGCCTTGATCCTTAATGGCTGGGTCACCAAAGATGCTTGCGCCAATGCCATACTGAACAGCCTCTGCAGCCAAACCAGCAGTACCAGCAAGTAGAGCCTGACGGGTCTGCGCTGCCTTCTGCTGCCTGTACAGATTAGTAGACATTGTCCGAGGTACGTACTCACCAGTTTTCTGGTTGAATACCCTTTCCTCGCCAGTGACCTCGTCCTTCTTAGTTTCTGTATCAGCCATGTCAATCACCCAAAGTTACGTTGTTCAAAGCGTTCAAATTGGCCTTTACCGCCACCAGTTACCGGGGCCTCTCTCATCGATGAAGCCAACATTTGGTCGTCATCCTGCATCTTGGCGAGAAGGTTGGCTCCCTCTAAATCGGCCCTTGCGCCCCTCTCAGCAGCAACTTGCCGCTTCTTTTTGGCCTTCCAATCTTTTTGAAATCCTCTGGCGGCTTGCCTTTGGGCCTTTGTTCGTCCAGCACTTTTGCCTTTCTTGGCGCCCTTCTTTCCGCCAATAGCACTACCAATAAAGCCACCTACTGCTCCACCGATTGCAGCTCCAGCAGCGACACCTGCAGGACCACCAAAAAGACCAAGGGCTCCACCGACTACCGCTCCAGCAGTAGATCCGACCGCGCCACCCGTAGCCGCACCCTTAGCACGACCAGCAGCCTGACCTTCAGCCGCTCCAGTTCTACTCGCTGATCGATATTGCCTGTCGTATTCTGCCATTTTGTGCCTCGGAAATGATTATCTCATGAATCATCTGTTTTCAAAAATCATTCAGGATCTAAATCTCTATAATATGCGTCTACAATAAAATTTCTGGCCTGAAAGAAGATAAATTTATTTCTATCTGTAAAAGGTTTCTCTACAAATCCATATTTGTTTTCAGTATCGGTATTGTAGTGAGTGAGAATGGGGTAGCCAACTTCAATGGATCTTTTGGGGTAGCAAGCCAGACCGAGATCATGAACTCCCTCTGCCAAGTCCAGCTGTATATTAAAAAAATGTTGATGACGACCAATCATTGGGAATTCTAAAAACCCATTGATCGCGACGTGCCCAGCGGCTCCACCCGGTGGTCCGTCGCCACGTTCCTTCGCACCGTCATAGTATTGCGACCTACCGCCACAGGTAGATGTATAAATATCTCTTTTTGTGGAAGAGTAGTTTCTTCCATCAACCTGTAAAAACATATTCGCAGCAAGGTAATTTTCATAGCCGCCATTGCCGCTGGTAGTAAGCCACTTCAAGTATCTATTGGTGAAATTTACACCACCAAATTCATAACAATAATAACTACACATGACGTTTACTAAAGCTGACTGTTTTAGCTTTATACTAGTAGTAGTGCCTGGCACGGGTAAGAACCCAGTACCGCTGGATTGAGAATTGAAAATCACACCATCATTTATAGAATTTTTGGTTTCTCTGAAGTGAGTCTGACCACTTACAGCAACCATTCTGGGCGAAGGTGACCCATAAAATTCAGGTCTATATATATGCTCTGAACTCACCCAGCCCTCATTCTCGAAAACCGGATGGTCGATAGGCGTTTTGTTTTGCAACTCTTTGGACGTGATCCCAGCATTGACAAACGTTTCTGTAAGAGCCATGCCATCGTTGATGTGGTCTTCATCTAACGTATTGCTTGAATTTATTTTTTCTATCAAGTCGTCATAAAGCGGCATGTCATCTCCGATATTTTGTCACGTTTATGTTTAAGTTCTCTATTTCGACACTATTCATTTTCGTGGCGGTACTAACAACACCGTCAGAAATAGGGTCATTGTCTACTAAGTATAAATACCTCCCATTTCTTGCGCGCCAACATAGCTCTACACTTACCGTTGTCGGTTCATCGAGGTTGACTATTGACTCGGCATAAGCTGAACTAGCATTTGAAACACCAAAAACAACAAACATGCAAAACGATTGCCGCATGCTACTTATTCGATCGAACCCATATCTAGATGGAGCGCCGTCCTCTGCTCGCAGTGCGGATGACACATTATCGGCAAGATAAGAGAAAGCTGGATTGAGGCACATTCTTTGATAAACAAAAACACCTCCGCTGTTTTTACTGTTTTTCGCAAGTGTGGGAGTCTCCGCCAGACCTAAGCCGCCATCGCCAGATTTAGGCGCGACATACAATCCAAAATCCCATGCGTCGTTTTTAGCATCGGAAAAAGCAGGCCCACCAACCGAACTTCCCTTCTCGTACCTCCTTTCATTTCTTTTTTGTGAAACATAAAACGAGCATCTAACGATGGCGTAAGTATCGATTTCAGGGTCCCAATTGAAATCAACTCTTGGGTGTTCTCCATGACTACCAGTAAGGCCATCTATCGGTCCTTTGGTGAAACCTGAAGGGTGTATACCAGATTCATTGGTCGGCACAATTGTATAAGAACTGCGCAAATCGCATCTTTCTGAGTATACAAAATGAGATCCATTCATATTTTCAAAAGAACGACGATCTAAACCTTCTTCTCGTATATTTTCTGGACCTATACCACCCTCTAGGCTTTCATTTAATTGGCCATACACACCAGTTAGGGTACTTTTTTTGATTACTTGACCTTCAATTAGATCATTCAAATTCAAATCGAATCTACCCATTATCTTTTCCTATATGTGACGAGCATATTCACACTATATAAAAGGCAATCACGCCTGTACGTATCCCCAGTGAAGTCCTCCAAAGTTGGAATACCTTTAACCGGTGGAGACCAGCCAGATGCCTCTATAGAGATATCGTCTCCTGGTGAATACCAGAAAAATCTGCCCTCTATTTTTGCTACGTTTTCTCTCCCCTTGAGCACTGGTGCAGTCCCACATAAATAAATCGGATGAGATTGATACTCATTCCCCAAAGGGCCGCTCTCGGCTACCGACATTCCATTTAAAGTCAACCTCCACTGAGAGCAAAGGATATACATGCCCTTTACTTTGAAGTTTTTGGTTTGTTTCATGAAGGCTTGATATGCGCGAGGATGGAGCAAGTCATCAGAAGCCAAAGAACCTATCGTGGGCCCCTCTGAGTCCAAAAAGTTATGGACATCTTGATCTGGAAACGATGAATAATTGTAGTGCCACTTAGACCAAGAAACAGAACCACAAAACTCAACAATAGCCAAGCCATCTTGATCGGAAGAAAACTTTACCCTCGGTAAATTTTTGAAACCATTGGCTTCAATCTCTCTTCCTTTCACTTCCGCAGCGTTGACCAGGGACGAGTCGGCGTGTTGTGGTAGCGTGTCCATTTCGGTTGGAACAAGAAAATTTCGGTCTGGTGTCATTAAGGCTGTATCTTGCCAACCTACACCTCGTTGATGGTTGAAGATAAACATACTCTCGCCGCGTCCATGATTTTCTTGATCTGGACCAATCAATTCAGTAAAGGTATTTCTTTTAATATTACCGTTCCCGATGCTTTGTCTCTTCACATTATCTGCATCGAGAAAGCCATTGAGTTCAGATACAAACTCATTCGTATTGATTCTGAATTCTGATGGCTCAACAACGTCACCATCAGCAACACGTTCTTGTCTAAATTTCCAAGCCACTCTATCTCCTACTCGATCGCAAAGCCTTGTTGAGAGGCTTGATGTTTCTCTGCTCTCCGACCTTGGCTTCAAGATCATATCCAATGATCTCTATTTTGTTTCCACTTGAGGCGGCAAAAGAAACAGACATTTCTCTTACTGGACCACCATGTGTGGCAGAAATATCGTATCTCAAAACGATTGGTCGATACGCAGTCCATCTATCTTTTTCATAAACTGCAGACCCATACACTGGATAGGTTTCATTAGGGTCTTGCTGATCTGAGTTTTGACCAGAAACCCGAGACTGGTCAATCGACCTATTTACGCGGTAATTGATCTCTAATGGATTGTTGCCATAACCAACTACGTAGGGCATCAAATATGCTGGCCTGAATGTAGTAAATACGCTCTGGTAGTTATTGGACACCGTTTCATACTTAGAAGCTATTGTATGATCACCCTTACCCGCAGCACCTCTTGTATAAGCATGCAGACCAGATCTAGTCGAATCGATTCGATCATTACCGCCGAAAAATAAATACCCTCTGTGGTCTTTAGTGGTGACCATACATTCAATTGGAAAGTTTTTCCGTATACTCCAAGAGCCAACCTCGTAATGGTATATAAAGCAGATGTTGTTTTCAATGGAGCCATCTATCGGCAGTGAGAGCCAATACTCCTTATCTTTCTGATAAACAGCAGAACACGCGCGTATGGATGCAGCAGTATTGATCCTCTCCAGTTGATTTGGAATTTCGGACCCTAAGTTCACCACTGAAGTAATGCTTCCAGTGTTTTCAAGAGCTCCCTCAAGTAAGTAGATCGACTTCTCACTCAAGAAGACAACACCGAGACCAGGCAACTCAGCAATAGAGTCTGGAGCAATGCAACCAACATCTCTATTTAATGTTTGAGCAACGAAACCAGAAGCTGGGCTACCCTTCACAAGATAAATGCCTCTGGTCTTAAAAACAATCAAGGCGTTTTTAGTTGCCCTCATTCCTGTGATTGGACCACCATCGTCATCACCGACAACAAGAATATTATCTTCTGGAAAACTTTCTGGAAACAACGGGGCGGAATACCTGACCTCATTTAGTTCTTGCCCAGCCGCAAACATGGTGTTCTTAAAAACAGACAAAAATTTCGTTCGTGACGGAAAGTTACCCAAGTCAATGGTATCAAGAAGAGAACCCAAAGCTGTATCAGGATGGCCGTCAGAAAACACTGTTGTCATGTTGTCAGAAATTTCTTTCAGAAAATAAAAAGACCTCTGATCGCTCTTACTATACAAATCGCCTTTCGAGTCATACACGTTTCTTGTTCTGTAAACGCGCCTCGCCACACACTCTGTTGGCCCCACAGGAAGAGTAACAGAAATTATTCCCTTCCCGTGACGGGTCCTTTTCTTGCCGCCTCGACCGTTTTTTATTGAAGAGATCCCGCTTGCGTCTGATGCCGCAGACTCTTGACCACGCTCGTTCACGTAAGTCACTTTGTATTGATAGCCACAGGTTCGAGTATCAACTTGCTCCATGCAATAGTAGTTGAATCTCATGCCGACATTGTTGGAAAATTCAGGATGAAATGGAGCGAACTCTTTTCCCGCGTCACTTATGTTGTATCTGTACCTTCCAGCGCCTATTTCTGCATCACTCGTTGAGCCCAAACCCCAATATGGAATATCTGCATGACACGTATAAAATCCACGACCTGCTGGGCCGGATCTTTTGGGCTTTTCGGAAACAGCGTTAGTATACACCGGAACGTCACCGAAGGTGTTCGCTTGTCTCGCCAACGCAGTTGGGTCACCAACAGCAAAGGGGAATGTTGTAGAAATGTCCCAGGCACTAGCAGTTGATGTTGGGGCTGGAGGTTTTTTTGAAAAACCAGCCCGCTCACAGTAGTCGCCATCAAACACAATGGCTTCATCAAAACCATTTACTAAATAAAGACGACCACCATACGATTGAGACTGAGTCCTAATCGAAACTCTAGGGTAATTTCTGTTATCCAATTTTGGAAGAACATCACTAACTGTTTCTCCGAATTTCCCTGCATACTTCCGTAGAATCTTGAACGGTTTGTCTGCAGTATCAAGGCCAGTGCTGCCATAATAAGCAGAAGACTTGTATTTAGAACCGTCAAAAACCTTCAACGTCACGGTTTTGTCTAATACAAGTTCGCTACCTTCAAGGATGTAATTTTCCTCTTCGAAGATCAACCACTGACGAGCTCCGTTGTGTTGAGCAAACCAATGTAGTGAAGTTATCTTTGAGTAAGATGTGCCAGTAGTCGTAATGGTCGCTTCATATGATTCATCACCGGCCACAGGTTGTACTACTGGATTTTCTGTTTCAACCGTAGGCAGATCAGGCTCAAAGACTTGAATGTACCCTCCAGATGTTCGCCAGGAGTCGTTTGATGTCCAAAACATATCTTCAATCAACAGAGCATCTTGTGGATCAACGATCCATCGCTCGTCCATTCCACGAAGATTAAAAGTCTGAAGAGTAGTTGTATCCATCAATCAAACCTTTGTTGGAACGCCAAATCGCTCACCAACGAATACTGCTTTATCAAATCCTCTACGAACATACTTACGGTTTGTTCGAGACAAGTACTTCTGCTTCATCCTATCCATAAGCTCTATTGACTTGCCTTTATACAACTGAGCCTGAGTCGTCATACCGTGTTGCAAGCAAATGTCTGCCAACGACATGTAAACCAGGAGGTGGTGGTACTGAACCGGCCATTCAGGGGTGTCAGCGTCCGCTACAAGGCGTTTTGGGCGCGAGAGGTAACGAATCTCTACGTTCATGTCTTCGCTGGGAGGACGGTACACCTTGATGGTTTGTCTCGGACCAGACTCATCAAGTACCTTTACCTTCGACAACTCACCATCGTGGTAGGTCCACTGGCCCGCCTCAAGAAAATGAGCCTGCGGCCACCCGAGAATAGGAATTGTTTCTTCCATTTCAGAAGGGAAAGTATCCGGCGAAGCATCCGCATCAGCAAACTCTTGTTGCTTCTTTCCGATGTCAAACACCAATCCGTCAGTAAAATGATCACCAATGTGCAACCATCTCTGATGTCCCTGCCACATATTCAATGGCTTAATGATTCCAGTAGATGTTGAAGAACTTGAAAGGTTGACCATATTTGCAACGGTAACGTCGTTATTTTCCATCACTTTCCGACGATAGAAACGCTTGATCCTGCCAGTCATCCTGAGTTTTGTATCGGTATCGAAAGTAGACGATGGATCATCAGAACCTCGATCTGTAATATTAGTCTCTGTTCGACCGTATGTCCCCTCTCGCCTGAAGTCTCCTTCTACGCCTTCTGATGCTAAAGCTACTCGCCAGTAATCAACTGTGGCGTTTCCATCGGTCAGTGGCAACGTGGCCCTAGTCGCTGGAGACGGTGGAGACTCAAGACCAGCATAAACGAATGTGTAGCAGTACTCGTATGTATCTCCAGCAACTAAAGATGCGTTTACTAAATTTTTTGAAGCGCCCGCATCAGTGCTTCTGGGAGTGATCTGAACGATCATTGGGGGAACCATAGGGGCCGACAGATGAACTGGCATTCCTTCGATTGCAACAACAGGGTCGCCACCACTGTCTCGGTCTAAAGATAGGTGTTCTTCTTTTGCTGAATCAAGAAAAACAATGCGGCCACGATTCGGAGCAGTGTTTACCGTAGTTGATATAGCATCTGAGGCTTGCGAATGAACCGGAAGTTTCAAGCCACGGTCAACCATCCCAAGCACTTCAATGCAGTCAGCTGGGAGGTAGTACTGACGGAACTCAATCTTCCAGTCACCGTAGTAATCTTTTATGCCTAAAGACGTGCCAGACCTGGAGCTTGGATCGATAATCGGTCGATCAAGTACGATTCCAGAAAAGTCCGATGGTTGATATCCTTCCGGCCATTCATCACCGCCTGTACCGCCGTATCTACCGTGTGAACCGTAGTCTTTAGCATCTGCACTCAAATCATAGATACCAGTAATGGTGAACTCTCGTTCACTGGCACCATGCGACATTCCAATTCTTGTCGTGAAAGTATCGTTGTCGTTGATCACCAGTGTGTTTCCAAGCATCTCTGGTGTTGGCAATGTATCTGCAGTGCCTATGAATTGAAGGACGTTGCTCGCATCAAAAGTAGTCGTCGTATTACCAACAGAAATCTTGTTGGTTGTTGCGTCACTTGTGATGTCAGCACGGAGCGTAAGTTTCGATGTCTTCTGCCTGAACAGCCAGTTATACTGACTGGAGAGTTGCAGGTAGTGGCGATTGATTACCCTTGCCACCTGATTCTTGTAGGCTTCCAGGTCGGGGTTGTAATCGAGTGCTGAGTTGATTTCTTCTGTGAGCTCTTTGAGATTCACGACGTACCCCTAAAAAAGAAAACGGCTGCTGAAGTAGTATACCCCAGCAGCCGAGAATGGACCCAGAGTCCGGTAGCGATTATGGCCTAGAAGAA
>Ga0209337_1001680_pt1 | contig 16656 bp, 17 predicted proteins | sample LinPmetageLP53_FD_184044 | JGI IMG/M metagenome (GOLD analysis project Ga0209337, IMG submission 184044) | Marine viral communities from the Pacific Ocean - LP-53 (SPAdes) (version 2) | ecosystem: Environmental > Aquatic > Marine > Oceanic | place: Pacific Ocean | collected 2010-02-08
ATCACGCCGATGTCCGACAAAGAGGCTGAAGCCTTTGGCATCGTGGCTGACCGTCGTGGCTGGTACATCCGCGTCGATGATGCGAAGGGTAATATGTCTGCGCCTGCGGCCAATGCGTTGTGGTATGAGCGGCATTCTGTCGAACTGGCTCAAGGTGATTACGTGGGCGTGCTTGCACCCTGGGCAGTGCCAGACCCATTTGACGAGCTTGGATCACAGAAAGCACGCACGATCCTCAATGAGATTGATAAAGGTCTGGTTGATGGGCAGCGTTTCATTGCAGCCAATAGTCGTAATACTACCCGCTGGGCAGGTGATCTTCTGATCGATGCCGGTGTGTCTGAGGCGTCAGCAAAATACATTTTAAGAATGTGGCTAGAAAAAGGTTTGTTGTTTGAGGATGGGTATCGCAACCCATCTCGTCGCAAAGATGAGAAGGGATTGTTTGTCGACGTCAGCAAGTTGCCAACCATCTCGGAGGTATCGTTTGATGCATGATTGTCACGTTTGTACCAACCTCATTTGGGGCGCACTTTGGGGCGCATTTGGGGCGCAAATAGTGCGCCTGCCCAATTCTACCGTACTAGCTTCAAGCGCAGGCGCACTTCAAATGCCTTGGGGCGCATTTGAAGCGCACCCCCGCATTCCGCTTGATCAGATTGAGACGCATAATGTTTGAGAGTGTTAAGGAGTTTATTGGAGATGAAATTGGCTTACGAGAATTGTTTTTCGAAGCGGCTGTGGCTGAGAGAAAGATGCCGGCAGCTTACAATTTAAGGGTGCGAGGTTACTGGCCCGACATACCTGAAGACCCAAATCTCGCGTATGGTTACAACGAGACGGAAGTTCGGCTCGGTTCAGCATCGCCGATCGAGATTAAGAAATGGGATATTGCGATTGAGCTGACAAAACTGTTTGAGCCAGAAGATGCCAAGCTCGTGTGGGCTGCTGCTCACTCGGCTGTTAGACGGGATCGAGGACCAGCCTGGCGTCGGATAGCTGAGCAAATGCACTGCCATCCTGAGACAGCAAGGCGGCGTTTCGATCGTGCCATCTTGGGTTTGTGGTACAAGATGTAGTGTTAGGTGTTGACCGAGTAGACTAAATGAGCTAATGTCTGGCTAAGATGTGGTTTTGCGTATGCAAAACAGAAGCGCCGTCCTTTAGGGCGGCTTTTTTTATGAGGAATCGATGGCTGGAAAGCTGAACAAGGCTAAGATGCTCATTGTTTGTGATGAGTTAGCTAAGGGCAATAGCTTGCGATCGGTGTGCGATGGTGACAAGAAGCTGCCTCACTGGGTGACTGTCCTGCAAGCTGTGCAGCGTGACGAGGAATTGCACGAGATGTACGTTAGAGCGCGTGCTATCGGCGCTGAAGTGCTCGCTGATGAGATGCACGACCTTGCTCGTCAGCCACTGCCCGACAAGATGGACGTGAGGCTGGCTAACGCTGAGGTGCAGCGTCGACGCCTTGAGGTTGATACGAAGAAGTGGACGTTCGCCAGAATGCAGCCCAGAGGCGTGCGGCATAAGGTTGAGGACGTTGAGCAACAGGGACCAGTCATGCTTGTGTGGGGTGCTGAGCCTGAGCCTGAACCTGAACCTAAAGCCAAGCCAGCCGACGTCGTGAAGCTGGTGAAACCACCCGTATAACAAAGGCCGCCGACGCATAGCAATACGCGCGTGAGATTAAGAATCATTCGCAACAACTGAGACCCCAAGCTGATTTCGCATTTAGAATGCGAAGGTCGGCGCAATGATATCAATGACTTAGGTGCTTCGCTCGCACCACAGCCGCAGCGCAATAAATTATTCTCGATCGAGAGTGCCCCGTTTTCCTGGGAGACCCCCCCCACCCCCCAAGGAAACCGGGCGCCACTGAGTACCATATAATACGTCCGCAACTGAGGCTCACAGGCTCAAAGGCTCAAAGGCTCAACCAGCATGGCAGATATTGAAAAGGAATAAAAAATGAGTCTTTACGCAAACATGAACGCGAGAAAAAAAGCTGGCACCTCACGGACAAAGAAAAAGTCCACAATTTCTGACAAGGCATATTCGAACATGAAGTCCGGTTTTAAGAAAAAACGTAAATCGATTATGAGCCGCACCTCTCGATGAGAGACTACAAAAAAGAATACGCCGACTACCACAGCAAGCCTGAGCAGAAGAAAAACCGAGCGAGCCGCAATTCGGCGCGCCGATCGTTAATGAGCAAGGGCCGCGTCAAAAAGGGCGATGGCAAGGAAGTAGATCACAAGAATGGAAACCCGCGCGACAATTCACCTGGGAACCTCAGCATAATGTCTAGGTCAAGAAACAGGTCGAAGAAATGACGCAGCGGGGGCGCCTCGCCGCGCTTTTTTCTCTCGGCACGGCGGGGCGCTGAAAAATGAAGAAAATACAAATTGATTACACGCCGCGTCCGCTGCAAGCAGACTTGCACCAGATGTTAGACAAAAATCGGTTCAACGTCCTTGTCTGCCACCGCAGGTTTGGCAAAACGGTCTGTGCAATCAATCACCTGCTTAAACGCGCCATTGAGGAAAAGAAGCCAAACCCGCGACTGGCGTACATAGCGCCGACATATCGCCAGGCAAAGAACGTAGCCTGGGACTATTTGAAGCAATTCAGCGAGAAAATACCCGGAACCAAGTACCACGAAACAGAATTAAGGTGCGATCTGCCAAACGGGGCACGCATAAGCCTACTCGGCGCAGAAAATTACAGCAGTATACGAGGAATTTACCTTGACTTTGCCGTAATAGACGAAGTCGCGGATTGTCCTGAAGCGTTATTCCCTGAGGTTATCCGCCCGGCACTATCCGACAGAAAGGGTGGCTGCACGTTTATCGGCACACCGCAGGGCCACAACTACTTCCACGACCTTTGGGAAGCTGCCGCCAGCACTGATGGCTGGGAGCGCGCCATGTACAAGGCCAGCGAGACCGGCATCGTGGATGACGACGAGCTGGAGGCTGCTAAGGCCACCATGACGATTGATCAGTACAATCAGGAGTTTGAGTGTAGCTGGATCGCCAACGTACCTGGCTCAGTCTACGGCGCAGAGCTACAGGAATCGGACGACGCGGAGAGAATTACGAGTGTTCCATACATTCAAGATCAACGAGTTGAAACCTTTTGGGACATAGGGATGCACGACTACACGGCCATATGGTTTATGCAAAGCGTTGGTCGCGGAGATATACATGTCATTGACTATTATCAAAACCAGGGTGAGGGTTTTCCTCATTATGCTCGTGTTTTGGACGAAAAAAACTATTTATACGGGCAGCACTATGGTCCGCACGACCTGGAGGTGCGTGAGCTTGGCACCGGCAAGAGCCGCCGCGAGGCTGCGTACAGTCTGGGGATCAATTTTAGGACGGTTCCGCGCCTTCCGGTCGAAGATGGCATCCATGCTGCGCGGCTCCTGATACCGCGTTGCCATTTCGATCGAGACAATTGCCGCGATGGTTTGGAAGCACTGCGCCATTATCACCGCGCCTATAATGAGAAAACGAGAAAGTTCCGCGATCAGCCCGTGCATGACTGGTCATCACACGGCGCCGACGCATTCCGCACTGCCGCAATTGGACTTGAAACGAAAACAGCACACCAGAGTGCACCGCAGCGCGATGCGGTGATGGATTACAACCCTTATGCCAGCGTTGCGTAACAATGGCCTATGTGCGGATCGCAAAACTGCGTGACGCGCTTGAGTTAGCTCCGATTCTTAGAAAGGCAGATTTGGCTGAGCTTGCTGCGTCTACGACGGCATCTCCGTTGCAATGTCTTGTTGAGCCATTCACGGACGACAAAGCGCAAAACTACTCGATGGTCGGTGACGATGAAGAGATTGTCGGCATGTTTGGCGTGAGACCAGCGCCAGAAATATCTAACGGCATTGTTTGGATGCTGACTAGCGAGAAAGTTTACGCAAAGCACGTAGCTCAATTCGTCAGAGAGTGCCGCCCGTACACTGCAATTCTAAACGCGCAGTACAACCGAATTTATAACTACGTTGATGCTCGCAATAAAAAAGCAATCCGATGGCTAAAATTTGTCGGGTTTACGATTGATAAAACTCCTTATCCGGTGGGGCCGGATAATACGCCGTTTTTGTTTCTTTACAGATTACGAGGTTAATTATGTGTTTTTCAAAAGCTTCTACACCACCGCCTCCGCCAGTACCGCCACCTCCTCCGGCTCCAGTTGTCAAGCCAACGAAGGTTAAAGAAAGCGATCGTACCGCCAAAAAAATGGCGAAAAAGCGAGGGCAAGCCGTGACTAATGTGACTGGCGGCAATAACGCTCAGCTATCGTCGGATATGCCGGTGACGAAAAAAACTTTGTTGGGTAGCTAAATGGCTGACGACATGCAGGCCGCTGCGCTGATAAAGCGTTTTACGACGCTACAGCAGCAGCGGCTCCATTGGGAAACGCATTGGCAAGAAATTGCTGATTATATAATCCCAAGGAAAGCTGACATCACCAAAACGCGCACGCCTGGCGATAAACGCACCGATCTCGTTTACGACGGTACGGCCATTCATGCCGCTGAGCTGATGTCAGCATCACTGCACGGCATGTTGACCAACGCCGCGACCAAGTGGTTTTCGCTCCGCTATTCGGACAATGAGCTGAATGGCGACGACGAAGCAATGGAATGGCTAAATGAGGCCACCGATGTCGTATACCAGCACTTAAACCGCAGTAATTTCTCAGAGCAGGTGCATGAGCTTTACACGGACCTTGTGACTTTTGGCACGGGCGTGCTGTTTGTTGAGGCTGACGACAATGACGGCGTTCGATTTAGCACGCGCCACATTGCGGAGTGCTGGATTTCTGAGGATGAGCACGGACGCGTCGACACGGTTTATCGCAAATACAAAACGACGGCGCGCGCAACGGTAAATCAGTTCGGCGATAACGTCACGCAACGCATTCACAAGATGGATCAGGAGGAGCCTTACAAAGAAATTGAAATCCTCCATGTCGTGATGCCGCGAGATGAACGGACAAAAGGCAACAGGAACAAGGCAAACAAACCTTTCGCTTCCATCTACATCGATCCAGAGGACAAACAAATTATTGGCGAGGGCGGTTATGACGAGCTGCCTTACTGCGTACCGCGCTTTTTGAAAGCCAGCTTTGAGCTAGGCTATGGGCGATCGCCATCGATGACGGCATTGGCCGACACAAAGATGGTTAACAAGATGGCGGAGATTGTTCTGCGCGCCGCCCAGCTTCAAATCCATCCGCCTATGATGGTGCCGGACGACGGCTTTATGCTTCCGGTGCGGACCACGCCAGGCGGTCTAAACTTCTATCGATCGGGAACCAGGGACAGAATCGAGCCGCTCAATATCGGCGCGAACAATCCGCTTGGCGAACAGCAATTGGAATCGCGGCGCACTGCAATTCGATCTGCGTTTTACGTGGACCAGCTCATTCTAGGGCAGGGGCCGCAGATGACGGCGACGGAAGTTGTGCAACGCACTGAGGAAAAAATGCGTTTGCTTGGCCCGGTAACGGGCAGGCTTCAGGTTGAGCTGCTTCAGCCCTGCCTCGATCGAGTGTTTTCCATTCTTGCGCGGCAGAAGAATTTTGCACCAGCTCCCGAAGGCATTCGAGACAATCGCATCGACATTGAATACGTCAGCCCATTGGCTAAGGCCCAGCGTAGCGGCGACGTTACTGCTGCAATGCAGCTTGTCGAGATTTTGATGCCCTTGATGCAGCTTGATCCTAACGTCGTCGATTTCCTTGATATGGACGGCCTAGCAAAACACATCATCCGAGTAACTGGTGTGCCGGCAGAGGTTGTGCGCGGCGAAGGTGAAATAGCTGAAATCCGCGAAAACAAGGCCGCGATGCAAGAGCAGCAGCAGCAAATGGATAGCGTGTCGCAAATGGCTGAAGCGGCAGGAAATGCTGCGCCAGCAGTGCGCGCGGCAACCGACCCGTCGATGGCGGAAGCGGTTGGCGGCATGGGTGAGGAAGATATGGAGGCTATTGCAGAAATGATGCCAGCAGCATGACGCCGGAAGAAACGAGAGACACCTACAAAACCCTTTTTGCCTCTAATGAGGGGCAGTTGATTTTGAAAGATATGGAAAGCCGTTTTGGGCTTTGGCGCACGAGTTACGTGCCGGATTCAAACGAGACGGCGTTTAGAGAGGGGCAGCGCGATGTCGTGCTGTTCCTTCATTCAATGTTGCGAGAGCAACCTAAATTAGAGGAGTAACTTACAAATGTCCGATGAGCAGGTAGCGGAAGCTCCGGCAAATGCCGGGGAGGCACCGTCTGGTGACGAGGATTGGCGATCGATGATTTCTGAAGATTTGCGTGGCGATGCTTCGCTCGCGCATATTGGTTCGATTGACTCAATGGCAAAAAGTTACATCAACGCGCAGAAAATGGTTGGCGCTGATAAAATCGCAATACCAGGTTCATGGGCGACCGATGAGGATTGGGCCGGTGTTTATAACAAGCTGGGCCGACCTGAAGATTCTGCCGGCTATGAGCTGGAAACGAGAGAAGACGCCGACGCAGACTTTACCGGCTGGTATCGTGATGCTGCCCATGAAGCAGGCTTGAGTCAAAATCAGGCGGCGCAGCTTGCAAAGGCTTATGAGGAATATGCTCAGACCGCGATGCAGTCGCAGGAGATGTCTGAGGCCGATTACGAGCTTTATGAAAAGCAGGTGAAAGAAAACTTGCAAAAAGAGCTGGGCAACACTTGGGAAGATCGGATCGCTCACGCGAATGATCTGATGATCGAATTGAAGGCACCGGCGTTGAGCAATTACACGCTGCAAGACGGCACGCTACTCGGCGACAACCCGGAAATGGCAAAATTTTTCGTAAAGGTTGCAGAATACGTTTCGGAAGAAACAGGCGAAGATTCTTTCGCCGGCAGAGAAAGCAGACCTGGCGTCACGATTGACGACTTGCAAAGCAAGCTCAGCGAAATGTCCGCAAAGGGTTCGCCTTACTGGGAGAAAATGCACCCGGATCACGATCGCGCAGTGAACGAAGTTCTGTCGCTCCGCGAGCGTATAGAAGAAATGAAAATATAATGGATGATATTGAGCTGCGGCTTGAAATGCTGAAGCTCGCCGTCTCGCACGGTTCCGCTGCAAATATAAAAGATCCCGTGGCATTGGCAGATAGCTATGTCAAATGGGTAAAGAAAACCGGGGATAAGCAAAAAGCCCCCCGTCGCAAGCCTATGAGTAAGGCCGAATAGCTGGCGTAACCAGCAGTAAGCCGAGGCAACTCGACAACTTACGCAAAATTCCTGAAACCAACTGTGGAGATAAGTGCTATGAGCACACAAGTAACCACGGCGTTTGTGAACCAATTTTCAGCAAACGTCAGTTTACTCTCTCAGCAAATGGGAAGTTTGCTGCGAGGGGCCGTCGACGTTGAAAACGTCACCGGCGAAAAAGCCTATTTCGATCAAATTGGGTCTAGTTCGGCAGTCGCAAGGACCAGCCGGCACCAATCAACCCCAATGGTCGAAACACCCCACTCCAGACGCCAGGTAGGTCTGACGACTTACGAATGGGCTGACCTCATCGACGACAGCGATAAAGTACGCATGTTGGCTGATCCTACCTCTAGCTATGCACGCGCAGCAGCGGCAGCTATGGGCAGAAGCCAGGATGACACGATTATCTCGGCACTCGGTGGTACGTCCAAAACTGGCAAAGAAGGTGCGACCTCAACAGCTTTACCTGCTGCTTCAAAAATCGCTCACGGTTCTGCCGGCTTGACGATCGCGAAGCTGGTGACTGCTAAGAAGAAACTTGATGAGGCGGATACGGACCCGTCGATCAAACGATACATCGTGGTCAGTCCTGAGCAGATCGAAGATTTGCTTAATACGACAAACGTCACCTCGGCGGATTTCAATACCGTCAAAGCGTTAGTCCAGGGTGACATCGATACTTTCGTCGGTTTCAAGTTTATCACTTCAAACCGTTTGCTCGACGACGGCACTAGCCGTCTTTGTTATGCGTTCACACAGGACGGCATGAAAATGGCAATCGGCAAAGATGTGATGGCTCGTATCGATGAGCGTTCAGACAAGAGCTACTCAACACAGGTTTTCTACTGTGCATCTTTCGGGGCAACCCGGATGCAGGAAACTTCTGTCGTTGAAATAGCTTGCAACGAATAGGAGGACTGAGAAATGGGTACTGCTAATTCATTACTGGTCACCAACTTTGAGGCTGATCCAAGTGTGCTGAGCGACGTTGCTAACCTGGGTGGCGCTATGCGTGTCGCTCAAGGAACCATCGTCGTCGCGGCGGGAGATTCAGATGACAATGACATTCTGATGCTTGCGCCATGTCCATCCAACGCTACCGTGCCGCATATTTTTATCGGCAGCGATACGCTTGGTGGTTCTGCCACGGTTAACGTCGGGATTTACACCACTGCTGGTGTTGTCGTCGATGAAGACGCTTTCGCATCAGCGGTTGCTGACGCTGGGGCAATGGCCGACGTTCGTCACGAAGCATCTAATATCAACACTGTTGGTAAAAAGATGTGGGAATTGGCCGGCGCTTCTGTTGATCCTGGCGGCTATTACTACATAGCCGTCACAATGCAAGCGGCTGGCGGGACTGAAGGCGATCTATCCTTCATTATCCACTACGTCGTTACTTAATTGATTGGGGGGCTTTGGCCCCCCTTTCTTTTTTTAAGGAAAAAAGATGGCAAGTGATGTCGATATTTGCAACTCAGCGCTAAACCAAATTGGTGCAAGCAATATTATCAGCCTGACCGAAGACAGCAAAGCAGGTCGCATTTGCAATCAGCGTTATGAATTTGTCCGCGATGCCGTTTTTCGCGCACACCCTTGGAACTGTTTGGTTACGCGCGCAGAATTGCCTGCTGATGTAGCAACACCAGCTTTCGAGTTTTCTTATCAACACTCGTTGCCGACAAACCCGTATTGTCTGCGCGTTTTGCGACCGCAAGACCCGGACACCGTATTCCGCGTCGAGGGACGCAAAATTTTGAGTGATCTCACGCCATTCAAAATGATTTACCTGGCGCGTGTGACCGATCCAAACGAATACGATTTACTCCTTATGGAAACTATTTCTGCTAGATTAGCGGCTGATATTGCCTACCCGCTGGTAAATTCCGCTGCTTTGGCGCGCGACATGCTGGTTGTTTACGATCGAAAGCTTTCTGAGGCGCGTTTTGTGGACGCGACGGAAGGCACGCCCGATAACATTATTAACGTCGATCGATCAAGTTACTCCGAAAGTAACCTTCTTATTTCGTCGAGACTTTAATGCCAAAGATTACCAAGGCGTTCACCAATTTTACTTCCGGTGAAGTTACTCCGCGTCTTTTTGGGCGCACAGATTTGACGAAATATGATAACGGCTCTGCCGTTGTTGAAAATTTTCTAGTGCAAAGCCACGGCGGCGTGACGCGCCGTCCTGGGACTAAGTTTATTGCGGAAGTAAAATCGAGCGCGGCTCAGGGCCGGCTGATAACATTCGAGTATAATGTCGAGCAAACGTATGTCCTCGAATTTGGAAATAATTATTTTAGAATTTTTAAAGACGGCGGCACGGTTGATTCCGGTGGATCGCCCGTTGAGATAACAACGACATATACCACGGCGCAGCTTGCTGAATTAAAGTTCGCGCAAAGTGCCGATGTTATGTATGTCACTCACCCCGATCATCCGCCGCGCAAAATAACGCGGACCAGTCATACAGCTTGGACAATCGCAGATGTTGCGCTGACGCGCGGCCCGTTTGGCGACACAAACAAAACCACCACAACTTTGACGGCGTCGGCTGTCACCGGCAGCATAAACATCACCGCAACAGCAGATACTTTTGTCTCCACCGATGTCGGGCGTTTAGTAAAACTAAACGAGGGTTTTGCAAAAATTACGGCAATAACAAATGCGCGAGTTGCCGTCGCTACAGTGCAAGCGCTCGAAGACGATCGCGTTGAGCTGATGCCTACTTATGCGGCCAGCACTTTGAGTTTCCACGAGGGTGACCCTGACGCGACTGGCCTTGAGCACAACGATCGTATTCAAGACACCGCTGCTGGCTTTATTGACCAGGGTTTTAAGGCTGGGCAAACAATTGTGATTTCCGGCACTAGCAATAATAATACGACTGCCGGTGTAAAAATTGTTGAGCTTTCAGATGCTACGATAACAATCATGCCCGGTAATGACTTGGTTGACGAAGCAGCAGGGTCTTCATTCACCGTTGCCGGAAAACTTGAGGCTGAGTTGTATTGGGCGCTTGGCGCCTTCAGCGCGACAACTGGCTTCCCCCGCGCCGTTTCTTTTTACGAGCAACGGCTTGTCATGGCAGGCACGGCGGCGCAGCCACAAACTCTGTTTTTTTCGCAGTCTGGTGATTTTGAGAATTTTGAATCCGGCACTGAAGACGACGATGGCATGGTCTACACCATCGGTTCGACGGAGGTTGCGGTTATTCGTTTTCTCGCATCGACCAGGAGTTTAATTGTCGGCACGAGCGGCGGCGAATTTGTTGTGCGCGCTTCGCAAACTGATGAGCCAATCACTCCCAAGCTCATCCAGATTAAGCAGCAAACAAATTACGGGGCAGCGGATACCTCGCCGGCGCAGATTGGTAACACGATTATTTTCTTACAGCGAGCGCGCAGAAAATTGCGCGAGCTGCAATTTAATTTCGATGTCGATGGCTATATCGGCCTGGATGTCACTTTAATCAGTGAGCACATCACAAAAACTGGATTAACAGAATTGAGCTATCAGCAAGAACCTGATGGCATTCTTTGGGCAGTGCGTACCGATGGGCAACTGGCCTGCATGACCTACAAAAAAGAAGAGCAGGTTATCGGCTGGACGCGCCAGGTCATCGGTGGCGCGTTTGGTTCTGGTTCGGCGGTGGTCGAGAGTGTTGCAGTTATTCCAGGTGATTTAGACGAAGACACTGTTTATTTGATTGTTAAGCGCACGATCAACGGCGCGACAAAAAGATACGTCGAATACATCTCCGGTTTCGAAACGCCAGATAGCGTGAACGATGCAGTTTTTGTGGATTCAGCGCTAAGTTACACAGGGGCAACCAGTACGCTTGCCGGTGCTGAAGCTGTTGACCAGACGACTATCACAGTTGCAGATGGCTCTGTCTTTTCTAGCGACGGAGCAATCAAAATTGGTAATGAATTTATTACCTACACTGGAAAATCAACGAATGATCTCACTGGCTGCGTGCGTGGCGTACAAGGTGTTGCGGCAGCACATGCCAGCGGCGCGACGGTTACACAGGCGGCTATTAGCCTAAGTGGTTTGGGACACCTTGAGGCCGAAAGTGTGCAAATTCTAGCCGATGGCGCCGTGCATCCAAACAAAACAGTCAGCAGCGGCGCAGTGACCTTGGAGCAGTATGTGATTAAAGCCCATGTTGGCTTGGCCTATAACTCAACGCTCACAACTTTGCGTGCAGAGGGCGGCAGCTTGCAGGGAACGGCGCAGGGCAAAATCAAAAGAATAAATAAAATTGTCGTCCGTTTAAACAAATCTGTCGGCCTAAAGGTCGGTAAAGATATCGACAATTTGGATATTGTGCCGTTTAGATCAAGCAGCGACAAAATGAACGAGCCTTTGCCACTTTTTACGGGTGACAAGGAAATTGAATTTGATGGTGAGTTTGAAGCATCGGGACAAATTACTGTGCAACAAGACCAGCCGTTGCCAATGAACGTTATCGCAATTTTTGCAGATTTAACGACCTTCGATCAGTGAGAATTGTTCCTTTTGAAATTGAACACGTAGAATATTTATTAGCCAACCCGTTGAACGACAGCGCCTATTTTCCCAGAGAATTTGGCGCGGAGGCGGCGGCGTTTGCAAAAAATGGTCTTGCTTTCAGCGGCATTGAAAATGGTCATCTGATTGGCTCGGCTGGGCTGGTTATGTTTTGGCCTGGGGTTGCAGAGGCGTGGCTTCTGGCTTCGGAAAAAATAGAAGTAAATAAAACCAAATCAGCGCGTGCTGTTTTGCGCGAGCTTAAACGATTGATAAGTGAAAATAATTTGCATCGGGTGCAAGCGCTGACCCGGTCAGACAAACCAGAATTAGCAAAATGGACTGCTTTTTTGCGTATGCGGCACGAAGGCCGAATGCAAAAATTTGGTATTGATGAACAAGATTATGAGCGTTGGGCATGGGTGAGGTGATGATATGATGGCAGCAATTTCCGCAGTAGGAAAAATAGTTGGCGGCGTTATGGCAATGCAGAGCGCTAATGCTGCTGGGAAAGCAGCGGCGCAGACTGCTGAATACAACAACAAAATTCGAGAGCGAAACGCTAAAGTCGCTGAAAACGACGCCGAACATCGCGGACGGGTTGGTGAGGCTGAAATCTCTAATTTTGAAAAACGATTTCGGGCAATGCAAGCAACCGCAGAAACGCGCTATCGCAAAAGTGGAGTCGTTGCCTCAAGCGGTACACCTCTCGAAGTATTAATGAATAGCGCCAACGAGGCATCCAAAGAAAAAATGACGATTGGCGTGCAAGCTCGCACCGACTCTCGTGCGCTTCAAGAGCGTGGTGTCGACCAGCGGCTTGCTGGGCAACTTGGTCTCATGGAGGGTCGGGCAAAACAAGCGGCCTACAAATCGCAGGGCACTGCCGCTTTGTTGGGTAGTATTAGCAGCGCCGCTATGACTGGCTACAGAATTTCTCAGTTGTCTCCACAATTGGATTAATTTATGCAAATTCCAACTTACACAGCTCAATCAAAACGACCTGGGCAAACTGGCAACCAATTTTTGACCGCGCAGTTAAATTCGAGCGCGATGGAAGCACCAGGTCGAGCAACTTTTGAATCGGGAAAAAGCTTGATTTCTCAAGCCACGCAACTTGGCGAATGGGCGTTCAAGAAAGGTAAAGCCGAAGCTGAAAAAGAAGCGTCGGACGCTGCTGAGTTATACGCTGTGCAGGTTGCCGGTGACAGCCAAAAGCTGCAACTACTTCCAAATCTCGACAGAGCGCCGCTTGCTTTCCAGAAAATGCAACAATTACGAACAAAACAATATCGAAACAAATTATCGAGCAGATTGGCTAAAAGCACTTTTGATTCCTACGTTGGAAAAACAAACGCGAGAGCAAATTTAGAATTTAATAAAAACATAAATCTAAAAATCGTTAATAGAGCCAAAGAAACTTCTCGCAAGGAGGTGGCAGTCGAGGTTGGTATTGCGTCTGACGTAAGTGTCAGCGACGACGAGCGGGTTGTGGCGGCACGAGAAGCGCTTGGTATAATCGAAGCAACCGTCTCTGTTTTTGGCGCCAAAACTGCTGGTCAAAATGCCACGCGAGCAGTTTATGACATTGTTGCCGGCACTCTCACAAACCAGATTAAAAGACCTGGTTCTGACCCAGAAGCCATCGTAGAGGGTTGGTTTCAGGGCCATAGCTACGACACCATTCTTACCAGTGACCTCGTTACAAAAAACCTGTCTGACAAGGATCAGCTCAAAATTTATAAGTCGCTGATGAAAGCTGCCAACAGCATAACGAAAGAGCGCGAAGATAGGGCGGAGGAGGCGGAAAAGGCAGTAGACGAAAAAAACAAGCGCAGAATGGAGCAAATTATAAATTTGGATTTTAGTACGCCTCAGGGCATGGCTAAAGGTAAAGAGCTTCATGCGGATCAATTAAGGGCCGGTGGCTATAGCACCGTTGCTCAAAGAGAATCTATAGAAAAAATGCTTGGCATTGGAGGGAGCGACACGGGTGTTTTTCGTCCAAAGGGTCAAGGAAATGTCGATAGATTCACTCAATTATTCAACAAAGGTGCAATTGCTCAGCTCACTTTATCTGAGATTTCTGCTGCAAAACCACAACTCGAATTTAGTCAATATCAAGAGCTTATGAAAGACTGGGTCAGTGATAAAAATTCTGCGGTAAAGTTAGCTAATCAAAAATTTGCCGACACTTTTAACTATTTTATTGTAGATGGGTCTGAGGGTTTTATCGGTCTTTCTAAGCGAAGCTGGAAAGCGGCGAGCCTTGCTTTGAAAAATTATATAAGAGACAACCCCAATGCGGGAGCGGTCGAAATCGGTGTTTGGGTGGACAAATATCGCAACGAGGTAAAAGCAGAATTTGTCGAACAAGCAAATATGACAAAAATTGCTAGGGCGAAAACAGAGCACAACCTACTGGCCGACGCAGACAACGACATAAAACTTTGGGACGGAACCAACACGAACGAAGTGGTTGCAAAAGTTAGTGCAAAGATTTCATCGTTGCGGGACATCAAAAGCAACAGGTATAGAAAATTGCTTAACTACCTAAAAACAATACAGAGCGGTGTTAATGTCGCGGGTTTTGATTAATGGTTGATGCAAGCATGATGGCATCAGAGCCGCTCAATACAAACAACGCGGAACCCCAGCTCCTAAACGTGGAACCCCAGCTCTTAAACGCGGAACCTCAGCCAAGCAGTCTTGTCGAGGGTGGTGCATTCGAGACGGAAATTGCGTCTGATGAAATGACCTTCGATGAAATACTCGATCTTTATGACGAGGCAAAAACTTTGCAATTAGGAGATTATTCGGAAGCACAATTCGATGTCGTTATGCCAAAAGGCAGCGAGCTTTTTGGTCAAATCGGACCGCACGAGGTTTCTATTCCACAGAACAATCCTCACCATTTTCCGCCAAAGCAGCAAGACGGTTCTACTGCTAAAGACATCGGGCGCGGCGTGGTGTTGGGTGTTGAAGACGCTGCGACGGATATGAACCAGGTTCTGCGAGACTTTGGTTCAAATAACATTTTGGCAACGTATATTGGTCTCCCCGTGGATATGATGACCAAACTGGCAAACATCATCGGGTTCGATATTCAAGAGCCAGTTGGCGGCAGCGCCAACCTCAAAAAAGGTTTGGATAATTTTAGCGGTTGGGTAGCAGAAAACATCCCAGGCGTTTCTGAAGCTGGTGAATTTTTTAGTGAATTTACGGCTCAAAAACCGGATTCTGAAATTGTTCAGAGTTTGGTGCAGGGCATCACAAAATTTGGCGCAGGTGCGGTCAGTGGCCCTGTTCAATTTGTTCGCCTTCTCGGTATGAAAAACGTCATTTTGCGCGGGTTCGCTTGGGGCGGCATTACCGATTGGATTCTAGGGGCGGGGAAGGATCAAACCGGCGCCGGTCAGTTGATCGAAGCGATCGACGGCTTAGAAAAAGATGAAAGAACAGGATTTGCGGAAGCAGTTTATTCCGTTCTTGCTAAGCAAGGAAACGATTCTAAATATATGCGCCGAGCAAAAGCAACGCTAGACGGGTTTGTTGCAGGCGGTATCGCCGAGGGCGTTATAAAATTGGTGACGAAAGCGGCAAAAGCCGTGCCTTGGAAAACGATGTTGCAGAAATCTGCAACGCCTGTTGTACAAGAGCAGCCGGCTTTGAATGTTCCTGTTATGAAAGAGACCCCCGCCGCAACCGACCTCGACGCGCAAGGTTTTTTTAGCGCGGTCTCACGCGCGGTTGACGCGCTGCCGATGGACAAGGGCAGCGCTTCCCAAATGCGCGCCATGATTGCCAAGGGCGAAGGCGTCAAAGCCGAGGAGATGGCTTGGATTGGGCTGGATGAATTTCTCAAAGGTCGCAAGAACGTAACGAAGGCCGAAATAAAAGAGTACATAAATGCCAACCAGGTGCAGATCGAGGAAGTTGTTAGAACCGATGAAGGCGTAACACAAAATATAAGTTTCTTGCGTAGGCGCTATGATATGATGGTTGAAGGCAGCGGCGATTATGCAAACTTGCCCCCATCGTTAAGAAAAGAACGCGCAGAAAAGATGCTTGCTGACATTAAAGCTATGGAAGCAGACAACGTAGCAGGGCCAACAAAATTCGGCGAATACACGCTACCCGGCGGCGAGAACTACCGCGAGGTGCTGCTGAAGTTGCCGGTCGAACGTCGTATGAGTTTTGAAGAATTTAAGACGGAATATCGAAATCGTTTTATGGGTAAAGACATCGACCCTTCTAAAATGCCTAACCCTACTGACGCTGAATTGCGCGAGTATTATGATAAAGGCATAGAAATACCGGGGGCAGGAAGTCGCACATCTGAAGTTGTAGATGTATATAAAGGTGGCCATTTTGACGAACCCAACGTCCTCGCCCACATCCGGCTAAACGACCGCACCGGACCTAACGGCGAAAAGATTTTGTTTATTGAGGAGATACAAAGCGATTGGCATCAGAAGGGGCGGAAGGAAGGGTATAAGACGCCCACAGGAAACTTATCAGCGGAAAAAATGGAAAAGGTCGGCGGCGAAGTTTGGGAAGTTCGTGACCAGAGTGGTCAATTTATTACCAATATTACGTCTCCGACGGCACGCGTGGATAACGGTGAATTGGTTGAGTTCGATATCAAAAGTGCCGAAGACGCCATATTGATTGCACAGGAGCAATTAGATGACCCAGCTGCTTATAATCTAGGCGCAATGAAAACTCGCGTTCCAGACGCTCCGCTTAAAAAGACGTGGCACGAAACATCATTCCGCCGCGTTGCACGCATGGCAGCGCAAGAAGGCTATGACGCGATCGCGTGGACGCCGGGCAAGATGCAGGCCGAGCGGTATGAT
>Ga0209337_1001684_pt1 | contig 16628 bp, 18 predicted proteins | sample LinPmetageLP53_FD_184044 | JGI IMG/M metagenome (GOLD analysis project Ga0209337, IMG submission 184044) | Marine viral communities from the Pacific Ocean - LP-53 (SPAdes) (version 2) | ecosystem: Environmental > Aquatic > Marine > Oceanic | place: Pacific Ocean | collected 2010-02-08
ACTGACCTTCGGTCTGTAAATTATTATTCCAGAGCATCGCCCCTAACCTTAATCGGCGGGGTTGTTTTGGGTAAAGTGAAAATGAGTAGTATAATTAATCATATTTATTCGTGCGACTTTCGGCGTAGTGGGGAACTACTAAGTTTTGAAACTCACGAAATAATTAGGGATGATATATTGAAAAAAGGTGTTGAAAATTATTATGATTATGAAATCGCCTTAAAAGATAAAATGAAAATAACTATACTACTTCCTACTCAAAATAATTTTGGTGGAATGGATGATAGATATAAAAGATATAAAGGTCAAACTAGATTGAAATATATAAATGAAGTGATAAAAATATGGTCTGATGATAATGCTTTAGAAGGAGATTGTGAAGTAGGAATTAACAATTGGATAAGGTCATTAAGGGGTAGTATAAATGAAACTGAACTTATATTTAATTATTGGAGAAAACCGCGACCTCCTATTGATGATGATGTCCCATTTCTAGGAGGTTTTCAAAATGAAGATAGTGATAATGAAAGTGATGATGATGAAGGTTATACTGGACCTAATAGAACTAATAGTAATAATGGGGGATATCCCAGAATAGTATTTAGAGAACCTCGGGGTAATGGTCGTCTATGATTATTTCTTCATCTGTTTCTCTATAAGTTTTTGAAACCTTAATCTATTCTTTAATTGAACCTCGGCGGCAGAACGAGTTTTAAATGTATTCTTATGTAATTTACCAGTGTTTTTATTTTTTATTCTAAATGTTTGACCCTTCTTTACGATTGAATATGTCATATATATATATAGTAATATTTAAATCTTCAGATAATATATTTATATTATAAATATATATAAATGAGTTTATATTTCAATAATAGAGGGGGTTTTAAATTAAATAATGTCCTCGCTCAGCGTGAGCAGACTACTAAAATCATTAACGAATTAGCAAGGCGTAAAAATATCAGTAAAGCAGAAAAGGGTAAAAAAAGAAAAAGGAAACCTAAATCAAAAGGTAAGCATAGAAAAAAGAAAGGTTTAAAATCAACAGAAATAACAATAGATAATCAACCTACTCAGCAAGTAAGGGGATATTCAGTAGTTAATGTAATATCATCAAAACGAGGTCCATATAAGAAAAGAGATAGGGGTTTATCTGGTCAAGAACCTATAGGTAATTTTAATTATAGAGGTAAAAAAGGGTCATTCGGTAAAGGTGATAAAAGTGCTTATGATTTATCACAATTCACCGGATTAGTTAAAGGTGCTTCTGATGATAGATATACTGGCGACCCTAAAGATAGAGAAACATTAAAAGGTTTAAGGAGGCAAGTAGATAGAATAGAACAAAGATTATTAGGACAACAACCACCACCACCTCCACCACAACAACCTCCACCACCACCACCACAACAACCGAGACAACCTCCACAACAACAACAACAACAACAACAACCTCCACAACAACAACAACGACAAACACCTAAAAGACAACCACCACCTACACCACCTAAACCTCCACCTAGAAACGCTAAAACTGGAGGTGTTAAATATCAACCACCAGCATCTCCGTTGATGGGACCTAATCCAGTTGTATCAAATGTAGTATATACAGAAGAAGAAATAGCAGATGGTCTAGGGATACCTTATGATGAAATAAATAAATTAAATATGTCTGAATTAGAACAATTAGCAAGGAAATATCATCAATCATTAAAACAAAAATCTGTTGTGCCCGAACCTACAATATCTGGAGGGACTGCTGGTTCGCCATCACCTACACCACCACAAACACCACAAACAACACCCAGACCACCACAAACACCACAAACAACACCCAGACCTTCTAATATAGGCGACGCTATCAAGTCAGCGTTAGGTGAAGAAACAGTAGCAGAAAAAGAAGCAAGATTAAGAAGAAGAGCACAATTTGTAAAAGCACAAAAACAATTACCATCACCACCACCACCTACGCTCACGCCAACACAATCACCAGCACCTACAGAAGACCAAAAACAATTAGCAAAAGAATTAAAAATCCCAGTAGAAAAAGTTATGAATATGACTGATATTGAGTTTATGACATTATTATCACAAATACCTACAAAATCACCAGCGCCTAAGAAAACACCTACAGCATCACCTCGCCCTATATTTAATATAACTGGACCATCATTATTGACTTTATCACCAGCAGTATCGACAGTTTCATCACCTTTAGGGAGTTTATCAACATCACCAGTATTATTACAATTAAAAAAGATAAATACTGATAAAACAGCAAGAGATATGCCATTCCCTAGAAAAAGATATCAAAAGAGAAAAACTAAATCAACAAAAAGAAATGCTGAAATTGAACAATTACAGCAAGAAAGATTAGATATAGGGGCAACATTAGAACCATATATCCCTAAAGAATTTTTTATGAAAGGTAAAGGGTATTTATCAAAATCTAAATTTAGTAAATTAAAAGAGTGGAGTAAAACAAATCTTCAACCAGAAAGACAACAAAAATTATCTGATTTATTAGATGAATGGAATGTATTATTCACAAAAGAAAAAATAGCAAATAAAAAATTTAAAGAAGAAACCGTTAGTGGAGGGTCAGCGGTCGGTGAATTATATACATTACCAGAAAATCCAGTAGAAGTAGCATTACCTCCAGAAGTAGAAGTAGCACCAGCGCCAGCGTCAGAACAACCATCATTAGTAGGATTAGACCCCGAAGGTGCCGAAGAAGAAGATGAAGACTAAAATAATATATTGATAATTTTTTAATGTAGTATAATATATAAAATGAAGAAAAATGGTAAAGCACCGAAAGGAAGTCACAAAATGCCCGATGGTAGTGTTATGAAAGGAGCAACACACCCTAAACCTAAAAAGAATAAAGGAAATGGTAAGCAATCTCCGTGGATATCGCACGTTATGAAAACTCATAAAGATGGTAAAAAGAAAAATCCAGATTATAAATATTCTTCAGCGATGAAAGACGCTAAAAAGACTTATAAAAAGTAGTTTTACTACTTTTAACTTCGTCTCTGCGATGTAAGAAATAATTTTATATTTATTATAATATATGGTTAAGATTACATATAAAGGAAAATCTCGTAATGTCCCAGCAACTTATTTAAAAGGTTTAAAAGGTAAAGAAAGAGAAAAACAAATTAAATCTATATTTGAAGGTAAGGATAGACCTAAAACTTCATTTAAATCTAAAAGAAGTGGATGGGCAAAAAAGTTTGAAGATAAATATAAAACAAAAATAACAGATAAAGAATTTATACATAAAAATATAATCACTCGCACCGGACAACAAAAAATTATAGATAAAGGAATGGGGGCATATTATAGTAGTGGTTCTCGTCCTAATCAAACACCTACATCGTGGGGGTTAGGAAGGTTAGCATCTGTAATATTAAATGGACCTTCTAGAAGAATAGATAAAAATATATGGGATAAGTATAAGAGGTAATGGCGGTTAAAGTCGTAATTAAAAAATCTACTAATCCTAAAAAGAAATATATGGCGATATTTTATGATGGTAAAGAACATAAAAATAAAATAAAAACAACTCATTTCGGAGCGGGTGGTATGTCTGATTTTACAAAAAATAGAGACCCAGAAAGAAAGAAAAGATATTTAGCGCGTCATAAGAAAAGAGAAAAATGGGATAAATATATGACAGCGGGTAGTTTATCTCGTTATATATTATGGAATAAACCTACACTAAAATCATCAATAGAAGATTATAAAAAAATATTTAAATTAATATAAATGAGTAATAGTGGAACTCGTATGGATGATTTTAATATTAATGAATTAATGTTATTTATAGTCGGTGTTTTAGGAGCATTAGGAGGTCTATGTGTTATTATACAGAAATCTAAATGTAAGAAAATTAATATATGTGGTATGGGTTGTGAAAGGGATGTATCAGCAGTAATTCAAGAGGAAAAATTACAAATGACTGGTCATACTGGGACAACTCCTACTAAAAATGAAAAAAGAGAAAATAAATTAAAGTTAGAATTAAAAGAAAATTCGGTAGAAAAGTAGTGGCGCGGAAGCGAACCGAAAAACTGCGTTTTTTCTGTAATATTTTTTTTATAATATAATATAAATGAGTTTAATAGGTGGATTAATTGTTGTATCTACAATAATAGGTTTTAATTATGGAGCATATAAATTAGGTATGTGGTCTGTAAGACATAGATTAGTTAATACTCGTGAATTATTATTAAAACAATATCCGCAAGATGATATTTTAATTAATGAAATTACTAATCATATCAAAGAAATTGATGTGTTTAAATCTCAAAAAAAAAATCTAAATAATAGTATAAAAAATGAGCGAGAATGTTTATGTGGCAAAAACGACTAATGATATTTATAATGAACCCGAACCAGAATATCCAGTTAAAGAAGATTTCACACCAGAAGAAATGTTAAAATTATCATCAGCATTTATAGAAATGGATAAAAATAAATATGAATTAATTAAAAATCCATTTGTTTGTAAAAGTGATTTTGAAGTTAGAGTATCATTAGATAAAGACCCGAGAAATAATAAAGGTAATACTGATTATTGTAGTTTATATAAAACTGAAGAAGGTTCTATACATTTAATTAATCAATTAGATAGTAATATGAATTATGAATTCGGAACATCTAAACCTAATAAATATCAAGAATATTCATTAATTAATAAATATGATTATGAAATGTCCGCAGATTTTTTAAATACACAAAGAAGCGATGGTAAAGAAATCCATAAAGACGCATTACCTTTATCATTTATTCAAATAACAAATGAAAAAGAAGGCGCATTATGGTATAAAACTAATTATCCTAAAATCCCAGATGATTTAATCCCTATTATAGCAAGATATCACTGGGGAGAACCTATAACTAAAAAATGTATCCGTAATGAAAAGAAAAAAATTATTAAAAAATCAGAACAAAAAGGTCTTAAAATAGAACATAAAAAAGTTTTTGTTGAATTTGATTAATATATAGTATAATATAAATGTCTGGAAGAGGTAATTATATAGAAGTTGATAATTTTTCTGGTAAATGGAAAGATTATAAATTATTTACATTAAAAAATAATAATGGTGAAAAATATATCACTGGATATAATAAAAAAACTAAAGAACAATTACGCAGATATGAATATAAAAGCAAACCTTTTGAGCAAGATGAAATCCCTAATAGTATAGATGAATTAAATAAAATGGCAGTTCCTTATAGTAAAGAATGGTATAAATTATATATGAGAGCAAGTCGCTCATTAGGTTTTGATGATAAAAGTGGAACTCGTAATAATCCTCGTAGACGCTTTCCAGATAGTAATTTTCAAGTAAAAGGAGCAGAAAAAGTTAAAATGACTGGTCCTCAAAGAAGAGCAAGGCGTCAAGATAAAGAAGGTGTATTCGTAGGTAAAGGTGGTATCAAAGAAAAAAATAGGGTAAAAAAAGGTAGAGCAAGATATCAACATTTAAGTCAAAGTGAAAAAGATGATATGAAAGAAGAAGTTAAAGAAAGTAAAAAATTAGAAGCAAAACTTCTAAAAGAAGAAAAAGCAAAAATAAAAGAACAAAAAGAAGTTAATAAAGCATTCAAAGAAGCATCTAAAAAAGTATCTTCTGAAGGTGATGAACCACCGCAAAGCGCAGAAAAGAAAGGTCGCGGTAAAGGTAAAGTTGATAAGAAAAAAGCATTTCAAGATAAAGCAAAAGAAAGGTCTGAGGCAGTCAAAAAAATTCAAACTCAATTTAGAAAGAAAAAAGAAGAAGATAAAAAGAAAAAAGAAGCAGAAGAAAAGAAAAAAGAAGAAGATAAAAAGAAAAAAGAAGCAGAAGAAATTAAAGCAAAAGAAAAAGAAAATAAAGAAAAGAAAGAAAAGAAAGAAAGAATAGCAAAACAGAAAAAAGAAAAGAAAGAAAAAGAAGATTTTACATCTGATTTTAATAAAATAAGAAAAAGAAAAATCTTAGAAGAAGGGGATGATGGTTATGAAGGGTGGCGTTCTGAAATGAGTGATTATAGTAATCAGACCAGAGAATTTGATAAACTCCTTAAAATTGCTGAAAAAAGAAATTATCCTAAAAAAACTATTGATAGAATAAAAAAAGAAATAAATGCCGCTGAGTATATGCGAGGTCAAGTTTATGATGAAAATGCTGATTAAAATAAATAAAATCGGTGTAATTTAAAATATATTATATAATATAAATGTCCCAGCAACCTTTAACTCCGCAAGAAAAAGCGTTATTTAGTAGATATGGTAATAATAATTTTAGTGATGATGCGTTCTACACTATGCCTTTTTTAAATGAAAAAGGTTTCTTTACAGATATTCATTATCAAAATCAAGATGAATTAAATAATGATAAACATAAAAAATCCGGTGGTGATTATAAAAATACAATCCCAGATTATAGACGGCAATATCAAAGATATAAAGAACATTCATCTTTATTTTATCAAACGCCATATATGTAGCGGCGCGGAAGCGAACTGAAATCCTACGGATTTACTGTAATAACTATAATCCAGTTTCATTAGTAGAATTAAATTGTAGAGCATTAAAATTTTTATGAAACATTCTATCATAAGATTTATCTACATCTATATAAACAAAATTATGTTTTTTATCAAAACAATATTTTAAGACTTCATAAAAATCTTTTTGTGGTATTATAATGAGTTCATCATATATAGTATCTAATTCCTTTTTATTTTTAGTATGATATATAATAATATGTGATGCTGTTTTTCTTATCGGTGCTGGGACTTTGTTATATACTTGAGTAGTAATAATGAAACTCGTTGACCCACCAGACCCCGCCAGATGTCTTCTATTCATTAACATTTTTGATAATGTATTTTGTATTTCTGCTGATTTTTTCATATCATTTACTACATCATCTAGAATAAATAATATTTTTTCTCCACTTTCAGATATATCATCTAAAGCAGTTTGTAGATTTTCTGGTGTTAATTCTGTATGTAATTGATTTTCTGGTAAATCTTCAAATGGATTATTTTTCATAGTTAATAATGATGGACTAAATACAAATATTCTATCAAACTTTTTATTATATAATTTTCCTCTTTTTGCGATTAAATTTAAAATTAATGATGTTTTCCCACTCCCCGGACGACCATTTATTAATAGAAAAAAATTAAGCATCTGAGGTAATGGTGCTGGTATTGATGTATCAATATCATCACAACTGAAATTAAACTTAGATAATACAATTTTATTTTCTGGTTCTGTTTCTCTTATTGTTATAGGTCTTCTTGCCATTAATGGATATATATTATAGTGTTATATTTTAATAACCGAAATTAATAATATCACTATATTTTAGAGGTTTATTAGTAGTATAGTGATATTCTGGTTCATCTTGAAATTCTACATTATTATGATATTTTTGTTTTTGTATATCATTTGTAGTATATGATAATTCTTCTTCTTCTTCTTCTGAACTTTCTGTAGGACTTTCATATACTATTTTCTTTTTAGGTTTTTTCTTTTTAGGTTTCTTTTTAATAACTATAACTTCTTCATCAGAAGGTTCATCATCATCTTGATATATTATTTTTTGTTTACGAGGTTTCTTAGGTTGAGGCACTGTTTTCTGCCTTGCTAATTTTGTAAGAAACTCTTTATTTTCTTCTATTAATTGTTTATTTTCTATTTCCATCGCTTTCTTTTTTAAAGCGTTTGCTTTACGAGTTGCTCTTGCTTTCTCTAATGCTTTTATTTGTTTTTCAGTTCTTTCTTTTTTAGGTTTTCCAGATTGAATATTTGATGTAATAGGTTCATCATCATCTACGCTACAAAGTTTCGCTGAGTAATCTGTAATTTCAGCGGTTATTGAAGACTTTTCACCATTTATTTCTTCATTATCACTAAATAATTCTTCAATATCACTCATTTATGTAAATTAACTATAAAATAATCTATAATCAAATATTTTATTTTATTTTAGAATATAATAAACAAAGTAATCTATGAGTGGTAATCGTAAAAGAACTTTGAGTGGTTCTACTGAAATATATGCTGATATTGTAGATTTGCCTTCTAGTGATAATGCTGTAAGAATTAATGGTAATAAAGGAACTGTAGGTCAAGTATTAAAGAAAAATGATACATCTAATAAAATAGAATGGGGAGATGAACAATCTATTACTGCTTCATTACCTATTACAATATCTTCTAATGTAGTCGGTTTTAATACTTCTTCTGGAACTAATAAAGTTGCTATAACTACTGAAACTGGTAAAAGAGTATTAGAATTAGGTAATAATGGCGGAACACATTATATAAAACTTCAAGAAAATAATGGATTAATTTTATGTTCTCTATTAGATGTAAAAGGTAATATAAATGTCTTAAGTGGTGGTGAATTAAAGTTTTATAGTGATGCTGGTGGGTCTACACATTTTTTAGATATTAGTAAAAGTCATTTTAGACCTACTGCTAATATGACGTCATATGAAATCGGTAATGGGTCATTTCCTATTAATACTATTACATCCAGAGCATTCACTTCTATTAATACATCAATTTTCTCAAGCGGGATTAAGCAAGCGAGTTCTGGCGCTACATTCTCTATTACTTCTTTAGGAACTGGTGATTTTACTGCTTTAAATGTATCTGGTAATATAAATGCTAATGGGAATATTGTAGGTGATAATGCTACAGATATATCTAATATTGATAGTATCGGTTGTGCTTCTTTAACTGCTTCTGGAAATATAACTGCTAATGGGAATTTTATAGGTGATGGTGCTACAGATATATCTGGTATTGCTAATGCTACTATTACAAATCTAACTGCTACTGATGAAATCAATTTAGTAGATACTGGTTCATTTATAAATATGAATGGTGGTGATATAACTCATTTAACAGATATATCTTATAATAATGTTGCTTCTACTTTTGCTGGTGGTTCTGCTTCTAATAAAGTAGTATTTACTAATTGTGATTTATCTTCTGCTACAAATACTCAAGCGAGTGCTACAATCCCAGATACTATTAGTGGTAATAAAACTTTTTCGGGTGATGTAATCTTTCAAGGGAACATAGAATTAGGTAATACTGATAGTGATATCATAGAACAAATAGGTATTTATAAAGACTTTAAAACTTATAGTGCTACTAAACATTTTACAGAAAATATAGACCATCAAAAAAAATATTTCGGTGAGAGTGTATCTAATGTATATACTTATAAAACTAATATATTAAATCAAACACATTTCGCTCCATATGGTTCTGCGAGATTATCACAATCTAATACTAAATCTGGTGGATTTCCATATAGGTCTAAAAAATTATTTCCTACTGATTTCCAGAGTAATGATGATGGTGGTGTATCTGGTAGTTTTCCTTCTATTGTTGATAGTGGAAGTTATGGAACATCTGGTTTTTCTAATAATGGAGGGATAAAAATTAATAACTCTGGATTAGAATTATGGACTTATTTTGATGTTCCAGAAGGTATGTCATTAGAAAGTGTTTATTTAAGAGTTTTTGATGGTTCTGGAAATAGATTAGCGAGAAATGTAAAAGTTTTTAAAAAACCTATGGGTCTTTTAGGTGGTGACCAGAGATTTCAAATAAAATTAATTGATGCTAATACTATAACCGCTGGTGCTATCGCTGTCGACTGGTTAGGTAATGAAGTAGGTTCTGGTTTATCTACGCCTCTGGGTGAAGTATTCTATGAGCAAGATTGTATTAATGAATATGATAGTTGTATGGCGGTTAGAGTAGCATTAACTTCTACCAGTGATGTCCTAATGGGTGGATATGCTTTATTTAGACCTAATGAAAATTTAGATTATTCTATTGTTGTATCTACTGGTTCTGGTGCTGGTTCTTCATTTGTAAGTAATTTTGTGATTAATTTTAATGGAATAAATGGTGTAGTATCACATACTTTTACTGGAAGCGGACAATCAACTACTATTACTATCCCATATGATTATGCTATGTCTAGGAACTCCTCTCAAGGTAGTGTGCTTCAAGTCGTAGGTGATAGTGGTAGGTCTTATGCTTTTACATCTTTAAAAAATGGTAGTTTTGATAGTGTATTTGAGAGATTAGATACTCCTACTACATCAGCGAGTTTTTCTGCCCCTTCTGGAACTATGAATACTCATTTAATAAAATATAGGCAAGAAATGTCATTTACAATTAATCAATCTTAACAGACCGTAGGTCAGTTGTTCTTTGAACTACTCGTTTCAAAACTAAAATTAATATATTTATTATTACAAATGGGAAATAAAAAAGGATTAATCTGGTATTGTATTTTATTTACAGATGAAACTAAAACAGAAATATTTAAAACTCTAAAATGTAATACTATAAAAGAAATGGCGTATTATCTAGATTTACCTTCTCAAACTATTAGAAATTTTTATCATAAAAATATTAAAGCGAGAGGTGTATTAAAATATTGTAATATCACTCAGAATTTGAAACTGTAGGTGGGAAATATTCATCATCACTTTCAGTATCATCATAAATTAAATTAGGTGGTTCAATATATTCATCTATTATATCACTATATTCAATAATTTTGTCAGCGACTTTAATTATTGTTTCTAATACTTCTATTAATTCTGGTTTATCAGATTTCATTATAATTTCTTTTATAAAATTTATCTCTAATATATGATTTCCAGAAACACTCATTTTATTATAGTCAATAAAATAATCTTATCATTTTATAATACTGTTATTTTTGTTAAGTGTATTTATACATAAAATATAAATTTGAAAACGCTATTTACATACATAATTTATAGTTATTTGTAAAGTTTTTGTGATAGTTTAGTGTTTTATAAAGTTTTCTCGTTCTAATAGAATTATATATTTATATTTGTAATATATATTACAAAGTAATGGCAAAGAAATCTAAGAAATCATCCCCATCTAAGAAAGATAAGATTGATAAGACAGCGTCTAATTATAAGAGTTCTTTTAAACAGAAATTAGTTAGTGATGCTATGTCTGGTGGGGATAATGTTAAATCTACAAAATATTATGTAGCGTATAATCGCGAATTAAATACTTTCTTTGAAGGTAATTTATCTAAGGTTGCTAAATTATTAGGTTCTAACCCTAAAACTATTAAAGATAGATATGATAAACAAACTTATAAAAATCTTAAAGGTTTTGAAATATATAGATTTGAAAATCCAGAAGGATTTGTAAAGTTTAAAAAGCATATCGTAAAACCGGATAAAGAAAGTTCTAAGAAAAAAGAAAAACCTAAGGAAAAGAAACCTTCATATACTATCATATCTGATAAATCTAAAGATGTTAAATCAAGTAAATTCGGTGTTGAGAAAAACTCTTTCTCATTAAAGTTTGAAAATGGTTTAGATGTAAAAGATTTAGATATTATGATTGCTGACCTTCTTGATAGGGTTGTTAAAGAACAAAAATTAACTGAAAATGATTATATCCGTATTGTCATTTTAGATGATAATTTAGATATGTCTATGGGTGGTGTTGTATCTACTCCATTAATTAAAATTAAGAATTTTACACCTAAAAATCTATTTAATGTTTTAGAAAAAATATCTACTTCTGATGAAGCGTGGGAGATTACTTCTGATAGTGTATTTGTTGTAGAAAGTGTCCGTAATTTTACTGGTATGGGTAATAAGGATGGATTTACTGGTGATAAAAATGATTATGCGCATTTCAAAAGAAGTGTCATTACAATTAAAAATGATGATGATATGTGTATGGCAAGAGCAATCGTCACTGGAATATCATTATTAGTTGATAAACCTAATGTTATAGAACCTAATAAGAAAATAGGTCGCGTCGGTAATGATGCTTACCATCGCTGGAGATATATTAGTGGTGGTAGAAATCTTCAAACAGAACTCGCTACTGAATTACATTCGCTATGTGGTGTTGATATGGAAGGTGGTTGTGGTCTCGTTGAAGCATCTATATTTAATGAATATTTATTTGATAAATATGGATTTCAAATATGTATCTTTGACCTCGCTGGTAAAAGAGTTGTTTATCCAGATATTAATGACCCTACTTATGAACCAGTTGAAAGAGAATGTTGTATCTATCTATTATATAATAATGATTTAAAACATTATGATTTAATCAATAGTTATAAAATGTCTGGATTTATGGAGAAAACAAATTTCTGTCATTATTGTAAATCTTTCTATCGTAGAGAAAATGAACATAGTTGTAAATTTAAATGTTCTGTCTGTTGTGAAAAAGTTTGTGATAGTATTGATTATTTCCATAATTGTAAATTAAATAAAGAAAGACCTAAATTTGCTTATGAATGTAAAAATTGTTGTCGTTTCTTCGCTACTAAGTGTTGTTATGATAATCATTTAAAAATAAATTATAAAAAAAATGGTGATGAAATAAAATCTGTTTGTGATAGAATATGGAAATGTCATAAATGTCATAAAACTATTACTGATGATAGTGAAGATAGAAAAAAAACTCATATCTGTGGTCAATTCAATTGTTCTAATTGTAAAAGAGATGTTATGCCCGGTCATAAATGTTATATGATGCCTAAACCTATTCTTAAACCTTCTGATAAATATATATTCTTTGATTTTGAAAGTGATATTAGTGGTCAGTGTCATACTGTAATGTATTCTGTATCCGCTTACTTTGATGACCCAGTTGATAAATATATCATTCATCATAATATTGATGAGTTTTGTAAATGGGTATTTAGAGAAGAACATAAAGATTATACTTTACTCGCTCATAATGGTAAAGGTTATGATTTTCAATTTATATTAAAATGGATTATTCAAAATATCATTTCATCTGACCCTCCACAATTAATCAAAGCGGGTTCTAAGATTATGTGTATGATGGTTCCTAAATTTAATATTAGATTTATTGATAGTATGAACTTCGTTGCTGGAGCACTCGCTTCATTCCCCAGTATCTTCGGTATTAAAGAATTAGCGAAAGGGTATTTTCCTCATTGGTTTAATACTATTGATAATTGGTCTTATGATGGTGTTATGCCTCCATATGAAATGTTCCGTGCTCATAATTTCAAAGATGAAAAGAAAAAAGAATTTGATAAATGGTATTGTTTCCAGAAATTAAAAAATTATCGCTGGATACAACATAATGAAATGAGAAAATATTGTATCTCTGATGTTAATATCTTACAAAAAGGTATGTTAAAATTTAGAGAATTATTCTTAAAAGTCGCTAATATTGACCCTCTTAGATATATTACTATCGCTGGGGTTTGTATGACTATTTATAGACATTATTATATTGACCCTACTTTCCCAGAAAGACATATTAAACTTCTTGAAGATTTAGAAGGTGAAAATAATTCTGATATTAAAAAAGAAATTAAATCTAAGTTTCAAGAAGAAACTAATGAAAATGTATTTGAAAGTAAATTATTCGGTTGTTATGATTATGAATTAATACAAAAAATTCGTCCAGCATTTTTCGGTGGTAGAACTAATGCCGTTAAGTTAATTCATAACTTTAAAAATCATTATGAGAAAAATGATAAAGGACAAAATGTAAAAGTTTATGATGAAGTCGGTAGATATGCGGATATTACTTCTCTATATCCTACAGTTCAATTCTATGATAAATACCCTATCGGACATCCAGAAATATATGGTGCTAAATATATCAATAAGTTTTATAATAAAGTTATGATATCTATTAAGAAAAAAAGATATTTCGGTTTTATCAATTGTGCTGTTAATCCACCTAAAAATCTATATCATCCAGTATTACCTCATAAAACTGATAAATTAGTATTTGATTTACGTTCTAAGGAAGGCACTTGGGCGACTAATGAATTATACAAAGCAATTGATATGGGTTATGAAATCACTAAAATAACTGAAATTATACATTATAAAGAAACTACTACTGATTTATTCAAAGGTTATGTTAGTAAATTTCTAAAATTAAAAGAAGAAGCATCTGGTTATCCAGACCACATCTCTAAATATGAAGGTAAAATTAGTGATGAAGCATATGATAAATTAAAAGATAAACATATAAAAGATTATTATGATAGAATGGGTATTCTATTAGATAAAGAAAATATTATTCGTAATGATGGTATGAGAGCGATTGCTAAATTATGTCTTAATTCTTTATGGGGTAAATTCGGTCAAAGAATTAATTTAGGTCATTCTGTTATAGTAAGTCAAAAAGAACAATTCTTTAAAATTATTGAAAATAAACAACATACAAATATTCAATTTACTGAATTAAATGAAAATTGTATGGAAGTATCATATGAGATTAAAGATGAATTTGTTAATAATGATTATTCTACTAATATCGGTGTCGCTGCTTTCACTACTTCATCTGCTCGCTTAAGATTATATCAAGGGTTAGAATATCTTAATCGTCAAGTATTATATTTTGATACTGATAGTATTGTCTATAAATATAATCCTAATGATAGTTTATGTGATAGAGAATTAGTATTAGGTGATTATCTAGGTGATTGGACTGATGAATGTGATGGTTTTGAAATGTGTGGAACCTTCGCTTCTGGCGGTCCTAAGAATTATACTTATCGTCTTAATGGTAAAGAGATAAAAGGTATTGATAATAATTTAGTCAAATATAAGAAAAAAATATATGATGAATATGATTATAAAATTAAAGTTAAAGGTCTTAATTTACATTACTCCGCTAAACTTGCCGTCAATTATCATAGTGTAGTAAATTCTATTATAGACAAATATGAAAAAGGTATTACAGACGGCGCTATCCCTATTCAATTTGATATGTTGAAAAGAGATAAGTTTTGTAATATCATAAATAATATGATGGTCAAAAATTATCAAGTAGTTTATACTAAGAGAAATGTTTTATCTTCTGATGAAGACGGTAATATTGATACAACCCCTTTTGGATGGGAAAATTAACAGACCGTAGGTCAGTTGTTCTTTGAACTACTCGTTTAATCTAAAATATTTTAATATCTATAGATAATATAAATGAACCACTTAATTAAAAATCAAATTAAAATCTTAGGAAAAAGACATATTAGTGATGTTGAATTCGGTTTGTTAAATGAAAAGAAAGTTCTTAAATGGTATAATGATAATAATTATATTGATAATAAATTAGAAATGTTTAAAAATCCTTTTAATGTTGTTGATTTTATTTCTTCTAATGGTGAAGATATTATAGAACTAAAATCAAGAAATATTTATCATAGTCAATATCCAGATATGATGATAGGTATTAATAAATTAGAAGAAGCAGATAGAAATTGTCATTGTCATAATTATTATTTTAATTTTTTATGTAAAGATGGTCTCTATGGATGGAAATATGAAAAGGGTAAATCATTTGATAAACGCTATGGTGGTAGAACTGATAGAGGTATAGATGAAAGAAGAATTCAAGGTTTTATTCCTACTAAGGATTTATTCCTCATTACTACAGAGATTAATTCTATTTCTAAGATAAGAAACAACTGCTATACGCCCACCAAATTCTTTTTCACTTAAATCATCATATCCTAATTTATCTGTTAATGTATCGCTCTCAGTATTACAATGATATTCGTGGGCATCAAATATTAATGTATCTCCGCCTCTAACATCAAACATTAATTTATATTCTGGTAATCCAGTATAAAATCCAGTATAATTATCTTCCTCTTCTTCAAATATAGTTAATGTTGATAAACTATTTTCAAGGTCTCCGGTATCTTTATGATTAGCAGTTCTATAATCATAATTAACTGTCAAAGTTGAGAATATACTATCTTTAAAAATAAAATCTTCATTTATTTTTGATTTTTGAAACTCCCATATTTCTGGAGCAACTTTTTTATAATGTTCTGATACTATTTTACAAAATTCTTCTAATTTATTATGTCTAACTGGATTATGAGCGCTCCAATGGACTTTTCGGCAAGGCAATCCAGCAGTTTCATCAAAATATCCAGCAACTCCACATCTGGTTTGATTTGATTGACACCTTTTCGCCACTTTACCATCCTCATATTTAAAATAACAACTAAATATCTTCTCATTCTTTAAAGGGTCTCCTTTAGCATTACATAATGATACAGCATTTTTAGGAAACTTATTTACATCTACATATCCCGCGCCAGACCCTCTATTTTTAGTTTTTGATTTTCCTATAGGTTTTAATATTTTTTTGAATTCATCTCTTTTATTTTCTGGAATAACATTCTTTTTGAATATAAATAAAATATCTCCATTTTCTTTATATCCTATACAATCTTCAGTTATACACATATCATAATGTTCTTCATCATAGAATAATCCTTTTGTTGCTTCAAAGACTTTTTTATAATTCATTTATCTTATATTAGATTTAATTTGAGGATTAACCCCTAAAATATTAGATTTCTTCTTTTTCAATATTAGATAATCACTATAATCTGACATTAAAATATCTAAATCACTTTTCATTCCGATACTTCTATCACCTATACACATACCTCCAGAATTAGGAGCATTATATTTAGTTTTAGCACACAAATAATTTAATCTGATGATTGACCCATATTTTTGAAAAACCTTAATAGAACGCTCATAATCTTCATAAT
>Ga0209337_1001685_pt1 | contig 16618 bp, 19 predicted proteins | sample LinPmetageLP53_FD_184044 | JGI IMG/M metagenome (GOLD analysis project Ga0209337, IMG submission 184044) | Marine viral communities from the Pacific Ocean - LP-53 (SPAdes) (version 2) | ecosystem: Environmental > Aquatic > Marine > Oceanic | place: Pacific Ocean | collected 2010-02-08
GGAGCTAAAGTATTTGGTTCTAGACCTGTTACAATGGTACAAACTACTTCCGTTAATGACGCTAATACAACTGTTACAAAAGAAAATAGTTATTTAGTTCCAGCTCTTGCTATAGGTATGTCTTTTATATCTGGCACATATTTAGCAGGTGGTGGTTTGCAGTGTACATACGGCCCAATAAATGATAGAGCTTAATTATGGCAACAAGTTATTCATATTCAACATTAACAACAGCAATTAGAGCTTTTACCGAAGTTGATAATGATCCTGCTATTACAGCTGTTGTACTTACTCAAACTATTATCGATGAATTTATTATGGCTGCAGAGCATAGAATTAATACTGAATTACCTATGGACTCAGATAGACTTGTTAAGGAAGGTACTTTAGTTGCAGATGACAATACAATTAATTCACCAGCAGGAGCTTTATTTATAAGAGGTGTAGAAGTATTTAATACTGCTAATACTACTGAAGAAGGAACTTGGTTAGAAAAAAAAGATCAAACTTATTTATCAGAGTATGTAGGGACACTAACAGGTCCAAAAGGAGATTTAACAGCCCAGAGCGTAACCGGTACACCTAAGTACTATGCAATGTTTGGTGGAGCTACAGGTTTAACAGATAGTACCTCAGGAGGCTTATATTTAGCTCCTACACCCGATGCTAATTATAGATTTAGAATATATTACAACAAAATGCCAGTGGGACTTGGTACAGGTAGTGGGGGTAATTCCCATACTTATCTTAGTAACTATATGCCACAAATCTTATTATATGCTTGTTTGGTAGAAGCATATGGATTCTTAAAAGGTCCAATGGATATGTTGACATTGTATGAAAATAAATATAAAACAGGCTTACAACAGTTTGCAGGAATGCAAATTGGGAGAAGAAGACGAGACGATTACACTGACGGAACTGTTAGAATACAAGTCAAATCACCTTCACCATAAAAAAATTAGGAGATAAAAATTATGACAATCGCATCAGCAGTATGTTCAAGTTTTAAAAAAGAATTATTACAAGGTTACCACGATTTTGATGCTAACGGATCAGGTGGGGATACTTTTAAAATTGCCCTATACACAAGTTCAGCAACTTTAAACGCAACAACTACAGATTACTCAACTAACCCAGGCGGTGGATCAAATACTGAAGTAGCTAACGGTAATGGATACACAACAGCAGGAAACACTCTTGTAAATACTGGAGTAGGTTTAACTTCTACTACTGCATTCACAGATTTTTCTGACACGTCTTGGACATCAGCATCTTTCACAGCGAACGGTTGTTTAATTTATAACACACAAGCTAACGGTGGTTCTGGTACTACAGAGGCTGTATGTGTTGTAGCTTTCGGTGGAGACAAAACTGTTTCTTCAGGAACTTTTACAATTCAATTTCCAACTAACGACGCATCATCTGCTATTCTGAGACTAACAGCATAGGGAGTAAATCCTTATGGCTATTAGAACTTTTGCAGTAACAGTTGCTAACCCCGGTTCTGGTAACAGATATTATATTGATGATGTATTACAAGATACTATAACTCTTGCAGAAGGTTATACTTACGTATTTAATTATCCTTCAGCTCACCCATTTAGATTTTCTACAACATCAGATGGTACACACAACGGCGGTTCTGAATACACAACTGGCGTAACTGTAAATAGTTCAACACAAGTTCAAATAACTGTTGCTGCCTCAGCACCAACTTTATATTATTACTGTTCTTCTCATCCTAATATGGGTGGTCAAGCAAACACTGTAGAGTCAGATTCTTGGAACGTTTTAGAATGGGGTCAAAATTCTTATGGTACACAAGATACAGCTAATGCTGCTCTTACTGGTCTTTCTATTACTTCAGAAATAGGTTCAGTTATTTCTTCAGCAGATAGAGGTTGGGGAGCTGACGCTTGGAGTAATGGTGAATGGGGAGAACTTAACGACGATACTGCAGTTCTTACAGGTCTATCTTTTAGTGCTGAAGTTGGTACACCGGCTTCTGGATCTGAACAAGGGTGGGGTAGAGATTCTTGGGGTCTAGAACCTTGGGGAGAAAGTAACAGTCCTACAGTTGCACTTACTGGTTTAAGTATAGTTTCAGAGTTAGGTGAATTACCTTACGCACAATCTGAAGAAGGTTGGGGTAGAGATGAATGGGGTACAGGTAACTGGGGACAAAATACTACAAGTGTTTTATTAGATGGTTTATCAATGTCTTCTCACCTTGGACCAGATGGTTGGGGAATAAACTCGTTTGGTAACGGTCAATGGGGTGGAGAATTTACATTTGATATTGAAAGTATAATTGTACCAACGAGTCAAACTTTAGCCGCTGATTTAGGTGATCTTACAATTAGTAGACTTGACATGATATTTTCTATTTCTGCACCTGCAGCAATAGGTGTAGGTCTTGGTACTCCAAATATAAATAATGGTTCTGATCACTCACAAGGTTTAGCAAGTTTTGCGACAACAGCTACAGTAGGATCAGTAGTAGCTTTACCAAATACAATTGCAGAATTAACTGGTTTAGAATTTTCTGCACCAAATCCATCAAATATTTCACCGACTTCAGTTGAGTTAGTTAATATAACTGGAGTAGTTTTAAAAGGTGCAGTAGGATCAACTACTACAGATGCTATGAGAGTTGGTCTAAGTGGCGTAACTTTTGCAGCAGATGAAGGTACAATAAGTCCAACAAACATGACTGTAGGATTGACAGGACTGTCGTTTACTGCTAGTTTACAGACTATAGGTTTTGGTCAAATTGGATATCAAGATGTTGACATCACAGGTAATACATCGTATACAGACGTTAACCACGCAGCTTAATAGGAGAACAAAATTATGGCATCAACATTTACAGACCTTGGTTTAGAACTAATGGCAACCGGCGAAAACGCTGGACAATGGGGAAACAAAACAAACGCAAATTTAAGTCTTGTAGAACAACTTACAGGTGGATATAATTCTCAAGCTGTAACTGATTCAGGGACACCAACAGCTTTATCTATAGCAGAAGGTGCTTTAACAGGTACTGCTCAACACAGAGTTATAGAACTTACAGGAACTATTTCTGGAGCTAGAGTTGTAACTTTTCCTTTACTTACAGAAAATTTTTACATTATTAAAAACAGCACGTCAGGTGCATACACAGTACAATTAAAAGCTGTATCTGGTTCAGGTGCAACAGTTACTTTTTCAGCAACTGATAAAACAACTAAAATAATTTATTTAGATGGTGTTGCAACAAACACTGGCGTTTTTGATACAGGTTTAGGGGTAGGAGATGTAACTCTTACTGGAACACAAACTTTAACAAACAAAACTTTAACAGCACCTAAAATTGGAACTTCAATTTTAGATACTAACGGAAATGAACTAGCTTTACTTACAGCTACAGGTTCAGCAGTTAATGAATTTACTTTAGCAAATGCTTCAACAGGCAATGGTCCAACTTTATCGTCAACAGGTGAGACAAATGTAGACATTAATATTAACCCTAAAGGAACAGGTGTACTTAAAAGTGCAACTGCTGCAGTTAAAATTGCAGGAAAAGAAACTATATGGGTTCCAGCTTCAGCTATGTACCCTTCTACAACTAACCCAGCAGCAGCTGCACAAATTGAAACAACGGCTTTAAGACCTGACATGAATGTAATGGATTTTGCAGATAGTGCAGATGATCACGCACAGTTTACAGTAGCTTTCCCTAAATCATGGAATGAAGGAACAGTAACTTACCAATGTTTTTGGACACCAAGTACAACAAACACAGGAAACTGTATTTTTGGATTACAGGGTGTAGCAGTTGGAGATGGTGATACTATTGATGTTGCGTATGGGACAGCTGTAAATATTACAGATGCAGGTATTGGAACAGTCGAAGATCAACAAGTTTCAGCAGAAAGTTCTGCAGTTACAATTGCAGGATCTCCGGCAGTAGATCAACAAACATACTTTCAAATATTTAGAGATGCAAACGTAGGTGGAGACACATATACCGGAGTAGCTAGACTTTTAGGTATTAAAATATTCTTTACTACTGATGCAGCTAACGACGCATAAGGAATTAGAATATGAGAGATTTAAAAAAAACACTTACTTCCAGTAAGAGTTCAAAAAACACACAATCAGGAAGAGGAAGATCTTTCGGTTATCAAATTTTAGGGTTTGGTTCTGGTAGTGCATGTGGTCCTCGTTGTATTACATATGATTTTTTTGTAGCTGGCGGCGGAGGTGGTGGAGGTACCCCAGAAGGCGGCGGCGGTGGCGGCGGTGGCGGTGTATATACTTCTTATGATAATGGCGGTGTATCTGGAATTACTAAAAACACAGATTGTGGAGCTATCTCAATTCAAATTGGAGCTGGCGGAGCTGGTGGAAACCCTGGAACATCCGGAGGAACTTCAATTACATTTAAATGTGAACCTTCTGCAGTAACTATCGGAGGTGGTGGTGGAGGAAATATAAGAGGATCTAATGGTGCAGCAGCACCCAATCCTTTAGGAGGATCCGGAGGAGGAGGTGGATGTTATCACCATAGCCCACCAGGACCATCATCTGGTGGTGCCGGTTCTTGTTTTGGAAATGCGGGTGGTGGAGTACCTCAAAGAAATGATAGTACTAACGGAAGATTTAGAGGAGCTGGTGGTGGCGGAGTATGTGCAGCCGGTTCAACAGGCGGACCAGCAGGACCAGGAGCTGGTGGAAATGGAAAAGTTTCAAGTATAGAAGGATCATGTAAGAATTATGGTTGTGGTGGGGCCGGTGGTGACCAACACACTAACGATTCACCAGGAGTAGGTGGTAGAGGCGATGGTGGAAACCCTAGCCGAAGAACAACAGGTTCACCCAATAATGAAACAGTAGCTACAGCTAACCAAGCTGGTGGCGGTGGTGGAGCCCCTTCACCTTGTGCTGTTAAAACTGGAGCTGATGGTGTTGTTTATTTAAGATTCCCAACTTCATGTAAACCTGGGGCAATAGCAGTTACACCTGGATGTAATAGTATTATTACAACAGGAGGCTGTACTGTATTAAAATTTGTAGTAAGTGGTTGTGTGACTTTCGAATAATTGTTTACTTAAATTTTAAAATAGTATAAGATCAAAGAAAGAAAGAAATTTATGTTAATACCCTTATTTGCAAAACCGTTGTATGTAGATAAAATATCTTTTGATAAAGATAAAATATTATCCATCATTGATAAACAAAAATTTATAAAAATAAATCAAGAGTCTGATGCTTGTCAGACTTCTGTTTCTACAACTATTTTAAATAATAAAAAATTAAATGGATTAAAGAAAAAAATATTAGAACACTTTAATAATTATGTTTGTAAAGAATTAAAATACACAAAAAATAAATTTAAAATAACAACTTCTTGGGTCACTAAAGCACCACAACATACAAAGTCTTTATTTCATAACCACAACAATTCTTTATTTAGTGGAGTGGTTTATGTAAAAACAAACGAAAAGGCTTCTATTAGTTTTAGAAATTATGAGAATAAAAGAATGGAATTAATTCCAGAAGAATATAATTTACATAACAGTAATGATTTTATCTTAGATAGCAAAGACAACACAATTATGTTATTTCCATCTGATATATATCATAGAATTGATATGAATAAGTCTACTGAAACAAGAATTTCAATTGCTTTTAACTTTGTACCTACAGGGGAAATAGGCGATATAAAATCAGACAACCACTGGAAAATATCATGAACCATTTAAAAGATAATTTTTACTATTACCCAAATGCATGTGGAACAAAGTTTTGTAACGATGTCGTTAGATTTAGTAGGACTATAAAGAAAAAGAAAGCTTTAACAGGTAATGGCGTAACACCCTCTTACAATATTAGAAAAAGTAAGGTTGCTTGGTTAAGTGAGAAATGGGTATATAATCATTTGCTTAAATTCATACACGATGCAAATAGACCGGACAGATTTAATTTTAATTTATGTGGTGCAGAAGCTATTCAATACACTAGGTACTCTGGACAAGATAATAATAAAGATCATTATGATTGGCATCAAGATTCAAGCCGTAGTTCTTCAAAAAAAATAAGGAAACTTTCTTTGATTTGTAATTTAACAGACCCCAATGATTTTGAGGGAGGTGATTTATTTTTAAATTTTCCAAAACCAAACCCAAATTTTACGGAACAACATCAATTACATTTTATGAAAAAACAGGGTGCAATAGTTATCTTCCCTTCTTTTTTATGGCATAAAGTTGCTCCAGTAACAAAAGGAATAAGACATAGTTTAGTATGTTGGATGAATGGAGAATATTTTAAATGAAAAATTTCCCTAAAGTATTAGCGCGGCAAGATACATTTGTATCTCCTATTTGGATAGGTGATGCACCTCAGTACCTGAAACAAATAAATAAAATTTCAGACCCTTATATTAAAACATCTAAAAAAAATTTTAAAAAAGAAATAGACACTAGAAACAAAACATTTGGTGATAAAAAAGATCATGGTTTTGTTTTTCATTCCACTAGTTTGATACAAGAAAAAAAACTAATTGATTTTCATACTTACGTGACTTTAACATCTAATAATTTATTAAATGAAATGGGTTATGATTTAAAAAAACATGAAATGCATTTAACAGAAAGTTGGGTACAAGAATTTGCTAAAGCCGGAGGAGGACATCATACTTTACACACTCATTGGAATGGACATATATCTGGTTTTTATTTTTTAAAAGCTAGTGAAAGAACTTCAAGACCTATTTTTCAAGACCCTAGACCAGGGGCATTAATGGCTGGCTTACCTTTACATAACTCAAAAAATATTAATTATGGTACATATGAAATACACTATAAAATAAAACCAGGAACAATAATGTTTTTTCCCTCTTACATGCCCCACATGTTTTCAGTAGACTCAGGTCACGAACCTTTTAGATTTATTCATTTTAACGTACAGGCTTTGCCCAATATAATTAAAAAATGAAACCTATAAAAGTTATGAAAAGTGAATGGAATAATTATTCCTTATATGTAGTGCACGATTTTCTGTCTTTGAAAGATAGGAATATTTTAATTAAAGATATAGATAATGAAATAAAAAACAATTCCCATAAAGATAAATTATCTGGGACACAAACAAAACCTTATTTATACAAAAAATATAGGACTAAACCTTGGAATAATTATTACACCAAGCTTAATAAAATTATTGGGGCTTTAGGTAAATTAAAATTAAAAAACTCTTGGGCTTTAAAAATAAATAAACATTCAAAGTCTTTTTTACACAAACATAATTCAGAAATTACTAGTGTACTATATTTGCAAAACCCCAATAAATACTGTGGGACTTATCTATGTGATGGTAAAAAAGATGTTATTGTACCTGGCCATGAAAACTCTATAGTAATATTTAGTGGAAGAATATTACATGATGCTGTGTTTCCAGAAACAAGTGTTTTAAAAAATAAACCTAGATATACAGTAATAACGGATTTTAATTAATGATAGTTGAAACTTGGTTCCCTACTTATATTGGCTTTGAGATTAACGGAGACCATAAAAAAATTAGTGCAAAGCTGTCCCCTATTTGTAGAAAAATTAAAGACAACACCAAAAATATTAAAAACCAATGGGTATCTAAACTATACCAAACATGCCATACGCATGACATATGTAAGGATAAAAAATTCAATATAATTAATGACTATGTTTATCAAAAAGTTGAAGAATATGTTAAAACATTAAATAGCAAACAGAAAATTATTTCTAAAGAAGGATGGTTTAACATATATAAAAAACATGATTTTCAAGAATTTCATTGTCATCCCTCTAGACATTTATCAGTGATATATATTTTAAAGTCCAATTCTGAAAACCCTAATATTATATTTGAAAAGGATGGTGGTATATATAATACAGAATCAGATCTTCAAACTATAAATCTTACTCCTAAAGTAAACTATAAATCTAAACAAGGTTCTTTAATAATATTTAGGTCTTCTTTAAACCATTGTGTAGAAAGAAAAGAAGATAACAATGAAAGAATAAGTTTAGCCTATAACTTTAATCTTAGTTTATGAAAATTATAATAGTAGGTGCCGGGACCGCGGGACTAACAGCAGCATTAATTTTAAAAAGAAAATTTTTAGAGAACTTTGATATTAAAATTATTAAGTCTAAGGACATTGGTATTATTGGAGTGGGTGAAGGCAGCACAGAACACTGGTCTGATTTTATGGGTTGGTGTGGTTTAGATTACAATGAAGTTATACGTGAATGTAACTGCACTTTAAAATCAGGTATTTATTTTAAAGATTGGGGTAAAAAAGATTACCTACACAGCCTACACAGCCACAAAAAATTTGGTCAAGAGAGTATTGAATACTTAAAGTTTATTTTAAATAAGGGTGTGTTTGGAAAAGAGTTCCTAACAAAAAATATTGACCCCATGAGTGCTCAACCTACAAACCAATTTCATTTTGATACTTTTAAATTAAATGAATACCTACAAAAAAAATGTATTGAAAGGGGTATTAAAATTGAAGAAGATACTATTGAACATGTTAGTTTAAATAAAAAAGGTATTGATTATATTAAAGGAAACAAAAAATATAAGGCAGATTTTTATATAGATTGCACAGGGTTTAGGAAAGTATTAATAGGTAAATTTAAAAACAAATGGAATAGTTTTAAAAAATATTTAAAAGTAAAATCAGCTATTGTATTCCCAACAGGTGACTCTAAGAATTACAACCCCTACACTACTGCCACAGCTATGAAGGCTGGGTGGATGTTTAATATCCCTGTATGGGGAAGGCATGGCAACGGTTATATTTTTGATAGCGATGTAATTACAAAAGAACAAGCTCAAGAAGAAGTCGAAAAAAAATTAAACAAGAAAATAGAAGTTAGGAAACAGATTAATTTTGACCCCGGCTATTTAGAAAAAGTATGGGTAAAGAATTGTTTTGCAATAGGACTTAGTGCTAATTTTGTAGAACCATTAGAAGCTAGTTCAATAGGGACATCTATCCAACAGTCTTATTTACTGGCCCATAATATTATAAATTATGATCAAAAAACTATAGATAATTTAAATAAAACTATGGAAGAAATTATGTTAAATATAAGAGATTTTATTTGTCTTCATTATATTAATAATAAAAAAGAAAGTTTTTGGAGAGAACAAATAATACCGGATTCTTTGCAATTTAAATTAGATATATTTAAAAATAGATTACCCATAAGGGAAGACTTCAGAGTAACTCAATTTACATTATTTAGAGAAAGTCATTACATGGCGGTCATGCATGGCATGGGTCTTTTTAATGTTGCAAAATTAAAAAAACAATATAATATGTTGGGTAACGAAATTAAAACTTCGGTTAAGATGCATAAAATTAATACAGAAAAATACATACCACATAAAAAATGGTTAGAAAGGATAAGAAATGAGTTTTAAAAAAAACGGTTTTATAGTAGTTAGAAATGCTGTGGATAAAAACTTAACTAATTTTTTATTTAGATATTTAAAATTAAAAAAAGAAGTTATAAACCACTTACAAGAAGTTAGATATCTATCTCCTTATGACGAATCTCAAGGTCATTTTGTAGATGAACAAGCACCAAATACTTTTTCTATATATGCGGACACAGCTATGGAAACTTTGTTGTCTCAAATTAAAAGTTTAATAGAAGAACATACAAAAATTAAATTAATAGAAACATATTCTTACGCAAGACTATACAAAAAAGGAGATGTGTTATCTAGACATTGGGATAGAGACAGTTGTAAAGTTTCTTCTACTATGTATTTAGGTGGGCAACCCTGGTCATTATATATAAACCCAACTAAAAAACCTGCTCAAGCAGGTATTAAAATAGATTTAGAGCCAGGAGATATTTTAATTTACAAGGGAGATAAACACGAACATTGGAGAGAAGAGTTTGAAGGAGACGTTTGTGGACAAGTTTTTTTTCACTACAACGAAATAAAATCAAAACAAAAATATGATACTAGAGTCATGTTAGGTTTGCCTGCTGATTTACGAAAAGACTATAATCCAGCAGATAAGGAATTAACTTAAATGATTATCTATCCTATAACTAGCGTTAATAATTTTTTTAAAAACCCTGAAAAAATTATTAAACTTTCAAAAAAATTTAAATACACTAAGGCAAGCGATGGTTCCTGGCCTGGAATTAGAACCAACAATCTTTCTACTACAAACTATAATTTTTTTAAACATACTATCTTGTCTGTATTGTATATGTACTACGGTAGTTCAGAAGCTATTGAATTTGACAAAGCAAGTTTGTTTTTTCATAGAATAAAACCTTATGCTAGTTCTAAAACAGATAGAAGAAACAAAGGTTGGATACATAAAGACAACTGTAGTTTAGGGGGTATTATTTATCTAAATAAAACGGCTCTTCCTGAAAGTGGTACAAGTTTATATACCCCTAAAAAAGAACCTATTTTAAATGACAAACATATTAAAACCAAAATTGATTACTTTAAAGACGGTAAAATTAATTTAACAAAGTATAAAAATACACAACTTGATCTTGAAAAAAAATTTATAAAAACCCATACTTTTGAAAACAATTACAATACTATGGTGGCTTTTGATGGACATCAATGGCATGCATGTGACAACTACTGTGTTGGTGAAAAAAAAGAAAGGCTAAGTCTAGTATTTTTTATACATAAAATAAGAGCTAATGATACTCCTAGAATGAGATTGGATCATTTGCAGTCTAGATTATGATTGACTTTAAGATAAATAGACATATATTGAGGTTTTAATAAGGAGAATTTTATGGCACAATATTTTGCAAACTTAGTTAAAGTAAAAGATCCATTTGATGGTTCAAAAGAAATATGGAAAGTAACCCAAGTAGTAGCAGTTGGAAACGATATACCTGCTAATGGTGATACTTTAGAAAATAACCCTAACCATGTTGATGGGGAAAACTGGTGTGCAAACTGGTTTAAAGGTGGTATGTGGAAACAAACACATAAAAATGGTTTAAGAAAACAATTTGCAGGACACGGCATGAGTTATGATTTTGCAAAAGATAAATTTTTAAATGCTCAAAATTATGCTTCATGGACTTTAGATGAAAATGATGAATACCAAGCTCCTGTTACTTACCCTACAATAACTACTTACTCAGCTGCAGGTGTTGATATTTCTTACTCTATTTTTTGGGACGATGATAATTTAATGTGGAAAGCTTTAGATCGTTCTTCTCCTAACAATTTATTCTCTTGGAACACTGAAACATTAAGCTGGGATCAAGAGTAATTAACCTGTATAGTGGTATTCTATGCTACAAAAATTAGGGTTTACTCCAGGATATAATAAACAAGTTACTGAACTAGGTGCTGAAGGGCAGTGGTTTGATGGTAATAATGTTAGGTTTAGATATGGTTCGCCAGAGAAAATAGGCGGCTGGGATCAATTAGGGTCGGATAAACTAACCGGAGCTGGAAGAGCTTTACATCATTTTGATAATAATGCAGGAGTTAAGTATGCGGTAATTGGTACAAACAGAATGTTGTATGCTTATTCTGGAGATCAATTTCATGACATTACACCTATAAGAACAACAATTGGTAGTATTAATTTTACATCTGATTCAGGTACACCAACGGTTACAATTACATTTCCATCTTCACACGGCATGGTGGAAGATGATATTATATTATTCAATGATGTTAGCGGAGTTACTGCAGTAGGTTCTACTTTTAACGATGCTTCTTTTGAAGATAAAAAATTTATGGCAACTTCAGTGCCAACAGCTACAACAATTACAGTTACAATGCCTGCCAATGAAACAGGAACTCCTTTAAGTAATTCTGGAGATGGTAAAGGTGCTCCTTTTTATCATGTAGGTCCATCACAACAGTTGGGTGGATTCGGTTGGGGTACTGCAAACTTTGGTGGAACTACGTCTGGTATTGCAACTACTACACTAGCAACAGCTTTAACAAATACTACAACAACTGACATAGTTCTAGCAAACTCAACAGCGTTTCCTTCTTCCGGAGAAATTAGAATTGGTACAGAAGACATAAGTTTTATAAACAATGACCAGGCAACAGGGACCTTAAGTGGAGGAGCTAGAGGTGTAAATGGTACGACAAAAGCTACACATAACCTAGGGGTTGCTGTAAGTAATATTTCAGCTTTCGTTGCATGGGGAGAATCATCAACAGATGATGTAACTCTTAACCCTGGTTTATGGGTTCTAGATAATTTTGGTACAAAATTAATTGCACTTATTTATAATGGTGCATGTTTCGAATGGGATTCACAACCGGCAAATGCTACTTCAATTAGAGCAACAATTATACCAAATGCTCCTACTGCATCTAGACATGTATTAGTATCTACACCAGATAGACACTTAGTATTTTTTGGAACAGAAACTACTGTTGGGGATCCTACAACTCAAGACGATATGTTTATAAGATTCTCTTCTCAAGAAAGTATTGATCAAACAGATTCATATACAGTTACTGCAGAAAATACTGCTGGTACACAAAGATTAGCCGCAGGCTCTAAAATTATGGGGGCTATTAAAGGTAGAGATGCAATCTATGTATGGACAGACACATCATTATTTTTAATGCAATTTGTAGGTCAACCTTTTACTTTCTCATTCCAACAAGTCGGAACCAATTGTGGATTGATTGGTAAGAATGCTTGCGTTGAAGTAGATGGTGTTGCTTATTGGATGTCAGAAAACGGGTTCTTTACATATGATGGTCAATTAAAATCTATGCCTTGTCTTGTTGAAGATTATGTTTACGATAATTTAAACACTACATCACGAGATTTAATTAACTGTGGATTAAATAATTTATTTACAGAAGTAAATTGGTTTTATTGTAGTGATGGGGTTAATCAAATTGACAGAGCAGTCACCTATAATTATTTAGAATCAAGTGCTAAAAGACCTGTATGGACTGTAAGTTCTATAACTACAGAAAATAATTCTGCTGGAGCTGCTACAAAAATAGGTTTACCAAGAGCTTCTTGGGCAGACTCTGCTGTATTTAAAAACCCGCATGCAAACTATTACGATCCCGATAGTAATATTTCTTATGATGTACAAGGTAACACTGATGGTTGTACAATATATTATGAACATGAAATTGGGACAGATCAAATTGATTCAGGAGGAGTAGTTACCCCATTAAAAGGAACAATTACATCAGGTGAATTTGATATTACACAAAAAAGATCTTCAACAGGACAGAGTATTGGTATGCCAGACATCAGAGGTGATGGTGAATACATTGCAAAAATTAGTCGTATTATACCTGATTTTATAGAACAAGTAGGGGACACTAGAGTGTCATTAGTTACTACAGATTACCCAATTAATGTACCTGTGGTGATACCATTTGATATAAAGACAACTCAAACAAAACAAGATACAAGAGTCAGAGCTAGAGCAATTGCTTTACAAATTTCTAATATAGCTGCCGCACAAAATTGGAAGCTAGGTACATTTAGATTAGATATAATGCCTGACGGAAGGAGAGGATAATGGCAACAGATGCAGAGATAAGAGCAGCAGGTTTATACGCAGTACCTAAAAATAAATATTTACAAAATGAATTTCAGTTACCTACTGAAGAAGTAGAAGAAGAAACAGAATCATTTGGCATACCTAATACAAATGCTTTTACAAATAGTGGTGATAATAATTTTAGTGGTTATAATTTTGATAATAATAGTTTTCAAAACATTGTTGATGCTAGACAAAACCGTTTAAATAAACCGACTGATACCTCAACATTCTTGGGTAGAACAATGGGTAAAGTAAAAGATTTTATGAACCCACAATCTTCTAGTCAAATTATGACTGATGGATACCAAGAACCAAGATTTCAACCAGGAATAATTGGAACTATTATGGGTAAACTAGATAACTATCGTAATCTTCGAGGAGTTGATCAAGCATTTATTGCACAAAATATGGGCTATACAGGCCCAACTATATTTGGAGAAAATAATTCAGGACTTAGTAAAGACCCTTTTGGAATTAATACTAGATCCATGTTTGGAAACTATGGAGAGTATGTAGGAAACGCTGTAACGGATTTAGAAAAAGCTTTAGAAAAAGCTAAAGGTAAGTACACAAATGAAAAAGGTATATTTAATCAAGACTTATATAATAAAAGAACACAACTAATGCAAAAGAAATTAAGTTTCTATAGAAATAAAGTAAAAGAAAAAAACATACTACAAAAACAACAAGAAGACCAAGCACAACAAGAAATTAATCCTACGGGTCCATCTAATGCTCCTGGAGGAACAGCAGGTGGGCGTAGAGATCGTTTTACTAAAGATGGCGGAATGACTTACGATAATTCTCGTGGAGACTTTAGAAATGCTGATGGCTCTAATGTTAGTCAAGATTTTAATAATACAAGTGCTTCATTAGATAATTATGATGCAAGTGCATTATATGCTAAAGGTGGCAGAGTCGGATACTTCTTTGGTGGTAGAGCAAGACTACAAGGTGGTGGTATGAGTCAAGGAAATGAATCTAACATAAGTCAAAGTACTAATATGGGTGGTGGTATAACTGGGGATCTTTCTACACCAGAACAAACTGCTAATCACAACAGGGCTATGAGAGATAATCAAAAAGAAAAACCTTCAACTATAAAAAATATAATTGATACAGGGTCAGAACTTAGTTATTTAAATAATTTAAAAAATTTAAATGTTCCTGGAATAGCTCTTAACTTTGGGATAAATAAATTTAGAAATTTTTTAGACAATAGAAAAACTAAAGAAGAAGATAAACTTTCTTACAACACTAATTCTTTGCCTACAAATAATTATTTTGCTGAGGTCAAACAAAAAGACCTTGATGCTTCTAAGATGAAAGGTTTTAAACAACAAGACTACCCTTCTTACAAAGATCAAATGGAGATGCTTGGTGGAACAACGGTATCTCCTTATGAATTTAAAGGATTACAAGACGGAACTATTACAACAACAGGAACTTTTACAGCAGCAAACGGTGGTAGAGCTATGTTTAAAAACGGAGGCTTAGCAAGTATTTTATAATGGCAAAAATTGTACAATCATTAACTAGAGCAAGTAAAGAATACGAGGAAAGAACTTTCCAATCGTTAGTTAGAGATCTTGATGGCGTGATTACAAAATTAAATACATCTTTTCAAGAAGAACTTAAACAGGAGATAGAAGCGAGAGCTTTCTTTTTAGAATAATGGCAGTAGTAAACCAATACAAATTTAAAGGTATAGATAATGATACAACAGGTAATGCATTAGTTCCATTAGGTGTAGGTAATCCTTTAATTAATGAAACTATAGTTATTAAATCATTACTTGTTACATCTGCAGGTACACCTACAGTTACTGTTACTAACAACAGTATTACAGCCATAAAATCAGCAGCACTTACAGCTAATGTTACAGTAGAATTATTAACTCAACCGTTGATAGTAGAAGGTGGAAAAACTTTTACAGTACAAGCGAGCACTACAGACTCGTTTGATATAGCTATCAGCTACTTAAACATCAAAAAGGAAAAAATAGACTAATGGATAAAAATATACCCGTAATCACACCTGAAAAAGTTATTACAACATACAGACACAAGGAAACTGGAGAGCTTTTTAAAGAACAAAAAGACTGGGAAGTTAAAGGTTTTAAGGCAGAGGAGATGGCACAGGACGTAAAAGTCATCATGCCAAGTCTTGATTTGTTTGCAGAAACAAAGTAGAACAGGTAAACTAGGATTAAATTATGGCAATTACAAACTCACAACAGGCTAGACAGATGTACAACCAAGGCGGTTATGCTGATATGGGGATTATGGCTCCTAGACAGAACTATGGTTTAGGAAAACTTGTAAAAAAAGCTTTTCGTGGTGTTAAGAAAATTGTTAAGAGTCCATTAGGTAAAGCTGCTTTGATAGGTGGTCTTGGATATGGATTAAATGCAGGGATGTTTGGTGGTTTTGGTAAAGGTTTTATAGGTAAAGGACTTACTGGTTTAAAAAGTGGTACAGGATTTATGGGTGGTCTAGGTAATTTATTTAGAGCTAAGTCAACAGTCCCGGGTGAATTAGGTAAATTTAGTATGGGTAAATTAGCACTCGGTGGTTTAGGTGCAGCAAGTATTGCACTTCCTTTTATGGGTGGTGGCGGTGATGACGAGGATGATGGTCCAATAGATCAAATGGATCCATCAGCAGTCGCACAAAGAGCAAGAAATTTTTATAGTGGTCAAGGTGATGCCGGTGTTGGTTTAGATTTTATGCCTAAGAAAAAATATGTTAGTCAAAATTTTTATGCAGCTGATGGTGGCAGAGCCGGTTATGCAATGGGTGGTTACTTAGATGAAGATGAAGAAGATTACATAAGATCTGCTGCAGGACAATCTATGAGACCACGACAAACATTTTTAAACATGGGTGGTGACGCTGGTAATGCACAAGCTGAACAAATGTTAATGGCAGAATTTGTAAAATATAAAAACAAAGGTGGAGATTTATCTTTCCAACAATTTGTACAAGCAGTAATGCAACAACAAGAACAGTCTCAAGGTATGGAACAAC
>Ga0209337_1001689_pt1 | contig 16609 bp, 26 predicted proteins | sample LinPmetageLP53_FD_184044 | JGI IMG/M metagenome (GOLD analysis project Ga0209337, IMG submission 184044) | Marine viral communities from the Pacific Ocean - LP-53 (SPAdes) (version 2) | ecosystem: Environmental > Aquatic > Marine > Oceanic | place: Pacific Ocean | collected 2010-02-08
GTGCTCCTTTAGGTTGACAGAGCTTAAGTTGCATACCGCTGTTTCTCCGACTTCTGATTTTTTGCCCTCCTTGAAAAGAGAGGGTTTCGTGTGGAGAAAAATTTCGGTACACAAGTTAGAGCTATGGATTACCCCTTCGTGACTATTAGAGTATCGGAGATTCGAGTTATCTTTGAATGTCATCCAAGGATGACCCGTTTCAAAAAGGGCTCTGAGCATTTTTTTCCATAAGTCCTTAGCCTTAACTATTCTAAAGTTGCTAATTTCTCCACTGTCAGCCATTTTGCAGTATTTTTTATATCTTTTATCGAACTTTTCCCCGTATAATTCATGCAAGTCCCTTGTATCCGCTGGGGAGAATAAATACCAGTCTTTACCGTCTTTTACGTATTCTAAGAAAAGGTTACTGAGCCAGTTCGCGGTATTTAAGTCATGGCAGCGTCTGCGTTCGTCTCCCGTATTTTTCTTAAGTTCCAAAAAGTCTTCGATGTCAAGATGCCAAGACTCTAGGTAGGCACAACCTGCGCCAGGACGCTTGCCCCCTTGGTTAACTGCCACTAATAAATCGTTGTAGATTTTAAGCCACGGCACTAGGCCACTAGAGGTTCCGTTCGTTCCTTTGATGTGAGAGCCAGAAGATCGAAAACTGGTGACATCGAAACCTAATCCTCCTGCATATTTTGATTTTCTAGCTTCTTGCCAAGCACCTTCGAAAATTCCGTCGATAGAATCATCAAAAGTGTTAAGATAACAACTGGAAAGCTGACTATGAACAGCACCACTATTAAACAGAGTAGGAGTAGAGCAACAAAGCAAAAATTCAGAGATTGTATTATAGAATTCAATAGCCTTTTCATTTTTATTTTCCTCATTTATGGATAAACCCATCGCGACCCTCATCCAGAACGACTGAGGTGATTCGAGTCTTCTGCCGTTAATCTTGTGAAAGTATCTATCGTGTAAAATCTGTAATCCTAAGTATTTGAACTTAAAGTCTCTCTCCAACTTGAGTGCTGACGCGAGTTTTCCTAAGTCGAAGTCTAGAAGCCTTTCGTCTAGAATATCTTCCCGCACTAAGAGCTTTATGTTCTGGGTAAATGATAATCTATATTGGTGGTCAAAAGCATCCTTGTCTACACTGATGCCGAATACTTCCTTATGTATATTGCCTAATAAAAGTTTAGCGGCTACGTAGGAATAATTAGGCTCTTTTTCCATTTTCTGGCGAGCCGACATGATTAACGCTTGATCTATTTCTTTAGTGCTGATTTTTTCATATAGTTGTACGTGAGCGTCTAAGACTACCTCGCTGGCTGATACATTGTCTAAGTTCTCGCAAGCTCTTTCAGCACATCTGTTAATTTTTGAGATATCTAAGGTTTCTAGTCTGCCGTTTCTTTTTTTTACTTGTAAATTGGGGGATTTCATTAGTGTTAAGAGTCTTTATATAATTACATTTTTTTTATGCCAAAGAAAGAAAAAACTAGGATTACTGAAAAATAGTTTCCAGTGGGGAGAAAAAAGTGTATATTAAATTTCTCTGCCGCCAGCAGGTATGACTCCGTCTTCTAGCTTCATCAAGTGGGCTCGCGTATACTTAATCCAATGTGTCTCATGGAACTCAGAGGGGAAATAGTTATCAATGCGAGCTAATTTAAATTTGACAGGGGTATTGATGAACTGAGCTTGTTGGGCTTTGGTGTAGTACCAAAAACTGTTGCTATTCCAAAAGGTCACATGGGTTGGGTCTTGGAATGCTCCCCTTCCGTCCGTACTGGGCACATTAATGAGCACCCATCCGTTTGGGGCCAGACACCTATAAAGTTCCTTCATCGTCTGGATGGGGTCCTTGAGGTGCTCTATGGCGTCTTGCATCCTGAAGATTCCTACACTTCCGTCTTTAAATGGCCAGTAGGGTTTGTCGAGATCGTAAACCACATCGACATTAGGGTAAGGGTAACCGTCAACCCCTATAAAGCCCTCTTGTTTGTACTGGTGGCAGCATAGGTCTACTTTCTGGAGGTTATTCATGTCACTCCACTTGCTCGCTAGGTCCTGTATGTATTGATCGTGAAGGGTCTTGGTTAAGGTTTGAATCTTAGCATTCTTTTCTCCATAGCAAGTATTTTCATCATGACGCCAATAAATATAAAGCGGCTTTTCTATGTGATGAACTTTTCCGTGTATATAGGTTCGAGCCAAGAGATCGTGATCATCTAAAACGTCCATGGATTCATCGTGACCATTAATGGAGGTGTAGAAGTCTTTGCGCCAGACTCTTACATGGTTAGGAGCGTACCAGATATACCCGAAAGTTAAAGGGCTAGGCGAGAAAGCTCGGGTGGCTATCATGCCTGAGCGGGGGCATGTATAATATTTCCACCCGCCCTCCTCTGAGTAGGGGGCTATCGATTCGCCTGTCTCCTCTACTATGTCTATGTCGTCCGAGTAATAGAAATCCGCCTGATGAGCTGAATGAGCCTTATCCACTTCTTCAAGGCAATCGGGTGATAATTCATCATCGTGATCCAATTCTAGCAGTAGTTCCCCTTGGGCCTTGTTGCAGCATTCCTTTTTTAAGGCTCCGATCTTATCTGTATCTCCCTCCCAAGTAAAAATATTAAAATTAATATCAGTTTTTTCGAGCTTGCTGGACAATTCGTCTACGTCTTTAGTCCCTTCGTTGTTTAAACAGATAATCCACTCGAAGTCCTTGAAGGACTGGCTAGCCACGCTTTTTATGGTGCGGTCAATCCTTTTCAGATTATGAGAAGGAGTAAATATGGAAAATCTCATATTTCAATTACTCCGTCTGCGTCGGGCGTATACTTGGATTCAGTTGTGTCGCTTCGATGCTTGAGCCCTTTCCTCTCTTTTGAGTAATCCTTGAAGAATCGTTGCTCGACGGGGTCCTTGCCGTTACTGCTTTGAGATTTCCTTTTTGCGCTAAGTTCATTAGAGAGGTCGAAAAGATCACCGCATGTACCGCCCGTGTCTTGAGTTTTATTCATGAAGTCCTGTTCCGAACCAGCGTCTATTCGGGTCAAACTGGGAATGCTCGCGTGAGGAACAGTGAACACGCGATTCCATTGAATCCCGCTATCATCAATATATTCGTGAGCGTCAGAAATTCTCTGCGAAATTTCCTTAGTATCTCCAGTGGAGGGATGTTGGAATATATAAGTAGGCATTATTCATCTATTAGAGGTAAGAGTTTATCTAAGGTTTTGTCGAGTGAGAAGTCTTCTTGGATTTTTAGTCCTTCCTTATTGATTCGATCAGTCTCTGTTCTCTTGATGGCTTCTTCGCACCCAGAAATAAAATCACTCTCCTTAAAGTCGAAGATGTTACCTTGGTTAAAGGGCTGGTTGGGAGAAAAGAATATTCCGTCGTAGACTTCAGTTTTCCCGCTCGGTTCTACTAGAACGCTATTGTCTTTATTTGCCCATTCTTGATACGCGTGAGCATTTAGGATTACCGCGTGCTTTCCTAATCCTAAAGACTGGAATTCTGGTAGACCCCACCCTTCAGCCCCAGACATGCCGATCACAATATTCCCAGAGTTCAAGAAATCATTGTAGAGGCTATTCTTGGGCATATGGCCTAGGAATTGCACATTAGAGTAATTTTTACCCTCTACGGAGGAGATGAAGAACTCTTTGTTCTTTTTTTCATCCACGAAGGGATTATAGAGAGCGCATTGCAACGAGTATTTTTTGTCGTTGCCGAACTTCTTGCACCATGCTTTGATGATTTTAGCATGATGCTTCCTGTGCTCAAATTTACCGCAGAGATTAAATACTATCCTGTCATCTTCAAAGTACTTTTTCTTTAGTGCTTTGAAGTTATATTTATCGAATGCCAAAGGCACTATTTCTCCGTTTACTCCGTACTGCTCAAAGACATTTAAAGAAAACTTATTAGTAAATATAATTTTATTTGCGTTTTTAGCTACATTCAGCTCGGACGGCGTAGGCTGATCTAGCTCATAAAATGTCAAAAGGTTGTGAGTTTTAGAGAAAGAATCTAAGCCTCCGTTAAGATGCCATAGCTTTAAGGTCGGGGTATCACGGGAGTGCTCTAAGCTCGCTTTGCCAAGGCATTCTTTTATAAAATTATGGAAGCCCTTATCATCGTCGTGAGAGCTTAGGTCCACTTGACCTATGGGAAAAATACAGGGTTGAATTTTCCGTTCATACAAGCCTCTCATGAGCAAGGTGGAAACTTGCCCAAAAGAGACGTGCCCCAGAGGAAGGTTAACTGAGAAGCTCACTTTTACAATACGTCTAAGTCGTCCTCGTTTGAAGAATCGTTGCTCTGATTAGTTGAGGGTTTTTCAGAGTTGGCAGACGAAGAGTTTTGCTGCGGCTCCGATTTATAGATTCGGTAATCAGGAGCTTTATCGTTTTTTTTGTCTTTATTTGCAAAAATAATGACTCTAGTTTTTTCGTCCTCAATGCCTTCGTTTTCAGCAGTTCCTACGTGCCCCGAGAGGTACTTATTTCCTGCGGCGCTTTTCCTGAGCCAAAGGGCTCCAATTTCGCGATTTTTCCAATCGCCTTTTTCGTTTTGATTTGTATCACTCATGACTTCTAGTAGATTATTCAAATATTGAGGCGTTGTCAAATCATTTTTTTATGCATCGTAAAAAATCTTTTATGACGCCCTCCGAAAGAACCTTCTTTACGTGATCTAGTGGACCTTCTACGAATTGGCACTCATAGCAATAATCGGCATTTTCCTTCAGGCTTTGGTCTTGGGAAGCTTCGTCGGAGTTGGCGGGAGGTACGAAAATCTTTTGGGAATTAATAATTTTAAATTGAGAGATGTGGACCAGTACTCCTCCAAGCTCCTCTTTTAACCACGATACTTCGTCTCTCTCGTATTCATTGTAGCGTATATCTGTTACACAGGAGTACTCACGCACCCCTCCATTTAGTACTTGATTAAAAATATGATTCTTTATCTTCGAATCTACCTTATTCACCCAATACCTGCCTTTAGTCAATTTTCTTTTGACAGAAGCGTGAGAAACAAGGCATTTCCTTATAAGGTTTTTTTCTTTTCGAGAACAGTCAGTGGGGTCAATTCCGAAGTGGTAAGTGCAGTATTCTCTTATTTCATTTTTAAGCTCGTCTCCAAGGGAAAACCTTTTACACTCTACGTTTTGCGATAACAATTCAAAAAATAAATCTTTACCAGAGCCCGCCACTCCAGCTATACCTATAATGTTAGTTTTCATTTGGGAATATCAAGGAAGCGTCCCCCTTGTAAATCTTTCTTCCTATGTGATTTAGCTTGATCGTGGTATCTAGCCAGATTTTTCCTCCAATTTTCTGCCATCTCCGACAGAACGTATAATCTTCGGAGAGGTAATTATTGTTGGCCTCTTCGTCATGGGAAGTATCAAATAAGCTGTATAAGTTTTCCTTTAGCTTTTGCCTATAATCTTCTCTGCCAATTAAATCTTTTCGGTATTCATCTCCGCGTAAATCCCCAACGTAGTGCAGCTCTGGGTGAGCTTCTTGCATTTTTAGGATCACTTCCCTCTTGATCATCATGAAGCCAGTCCCCGCGTCAATGACCTCCACTAGATCATTTAGTCGTAGAGCGTTGTCGCTTAGGTTAACCACATAGCTAATAGGCTCTTTCTTTAAGGGATACGCTCCAGTAACTATTGGTTTGTCGTGAGACATTAATTTCAGTATATCATTGGCATTGAATTCTATATCTGCGTCAACGAACATTAAGTGAGAGCAATCTGATGCCATAAATTCAGCGACTAATTGGTTCCTGCCTCGGGTTATCAAGCTTTCGTTACCAATCATGAATACCTGCAATCCAACCCTGTTGATCATACATTTGTGAAGGGTCATGAGAACGCTTTGCATAAACTCTTGGCAAACCATTCCGCCGTAACAGGGAGTAGCTAAGAATAATTTAGAGGGGACTTCTTCTTTTTCGCTCATTAAGAATATATTATAATATTTTGACCTAAAATCAATGCGTTTTTTAGTGTTGATACTTTTCTCGGAAATAAGGACACAATACCCCCCCACTGAGGAGGGGTATTGCATCAAAGTGTCCTAACTTTTCTTCGGCCCTTTTATTGTTTTGATTGGAGAGGGAATACTCCAAGACACTAATACAATTGAGCGAGTGGCTCAATACAGGCTACCTTTCCTTGCGGATAAGGCTGGAGAAACTGCGACTTGAAAAACTCCGATTACGCCCGTACACCGCTTACGCGGGGTCATGCCATAGTAATTAGCTATGCGTTTTTTTCTCTGGTATTATACAGAGGGTCATCCTTTGAATGATCGGAAGTAGACCTCTTCCAAGCCTTTATGTAGCTTATCTTAGGAAAACTCTACTGATTTTTCCCAGCGAGCTTAAAAGGGATTTTCCCTTTTTTATTTAGGCTCTTAAAATAAAATTATTTTTCCTATTAGTCAACTATCTTTTTTTTCTCTTGCTGCCACGCCTCTAGAATTAAAGCTAAATGAAAAATATCTTTTTGAAGTATTTTAGAGGGGTCAGCGATATCCTTGTGATCACTTATGTCATCACAAAAATCGTTTATAACAGAAGCTACTTTCGTTGCTGTAGCCGCGTCAATCGTCACGTCTTGCTCTACCGCATCCAATTTCCTATTTAGCACATATAATATTTTGTCCCCTATATTGGCACGACTGATAACACTTTGTTCTTCTAATTTCTGTAAAGCCACGAGGAGTAGAGCTCTATCGGCATCCTCGTCTTCCGATATCAGGAAGATGCTTTTGAAGTCCCTAGCAGTATCTAAAGAGTCATTTTTTTCGAACCATCGATATAATGAAACACATGTATCTAAAACAGTCATTCCATTAAAATAGCTTTCTGTAAAGAATTTTGCAAAAAATATTTGACTAATTTAAAAAAAATCCATAGTCTCTGCTTAGACATGAAAGATACTCCAAATAAAACTAAGAGAGGCAGAAAGCCAGTCGATGTAAGTTGGCCATCCAACGAATTCACGGCAAGCGATGTAGCAACCCAGATGGAGGGTAGACTGTCAAGGGTGTCGGTACACTCCAAAATCAACAAAGCAGTAAGTGATGGCGAGGTGGCTGTCGTGAGAAAAACCGAAGGCAACATGGGAAGACCATGCTTTATCTACAAAAAGAAGTAATTAACTTATGCTTTTCGTAGGCTTATTATTAACGGGGCTTATTTGTTCCATATTCTGGGAGGCATTTCTGAGTGGAAGACAGTAGGCCTAGCTGGGAGGAATATGCCCTAGAGTTAGCTAAAACCGCTTCAATTAGAAGCGAAGACCCGTTCGTTAAAGTCGGAGCTTGCGCCCTTGATCATAAGAATATGGTTGTGGGCGTAGGCTATAACGGGTTGGCGTCAGGCAAAGATTTGAGTTGGGAAAATTTTAGCAGAGACGAACGTCGCCCACTCATGATACACGCTGAGACGAACTGCTTGTCCTTATGCAAAAAAGGAGAAGTGAATATTTTAGCGGCCACCTTGCTCCCCTGTTCCTATTGCGCTAACATGATTACGGCTTACGGAGTGAACACAGTCGTTTATGAAGACGAGTATGACCGTGAAGACTTCGAGCTAATTAAGGGGATTTTCGAGTTCAATGATGTCAAATTAATTAAAATTTCCCACGAGGAAGAAGTCACGTCGTTAAGCGAAACCCGAAAAGTAGAAATCCCCTATGACGATTCCTTTAGATTGGAATAGCATAGCTTTCTTAAGCTTTGCTTGTAGCGCATTTTTACTTATGTGGCTGGATACAAACGGACTGTATGAGTATCTTAAATATTTTAATGTGGGAGGCAGATTCCTTTGCGGTTATAACCAGTATAAGAAAAATAGCTATGCGACCCTATTATTTGTGCCGTATCTCTTAGTCAATCATAATTGTTTTTTTACAAGGCTAATCTGCTGCTCCATATGCTTAAGTTTTTGGATTAATTTAATAATTAATTTATGTTTCTTTTCTCTTTATAATTTTCCCTTTACTTTTGTTTTTTCTTTATTATTTTATTACATATTAGTGCTTACCAAAAAGTGGGTTGAGAAATGATCATTTTAAATAGAGATAAACTAACTGAGTTGCTAATGGCTAACCGTGAGAACTTTTCAGAGTTTCCCTCCGTGGAGTCTTTTTGTGTCGCCCTAGATACCCCGAATCAGGGCCCAAAGGGCGAACACTATGCCCTTTTAGTGAAGGAGATAAACTCTACTCCGAAGCTCAAACGAGCGATAGAGGAATGCGTTCAAGCACCATTTGAGATAGATACTTCAAATTATGAAATCTTTAACGGTGCGGAGCTATACGTTTTAATCAGGAATAACTCCATCACTATCTCTGAAGGTGAAGAGACATGGATCGGGAACCTAGAGAGAATAGATCAATCCCTAAAAGGGGGGGCGTGCTGCTCCGCTAGAGCATCTCTAGCTCGTGAAGCCAACGCTTGTTACGCAGATTTAGTTAGCCAGTGCGACTCTTCATGGATTTTTATTAAAAATATAAAAGATTTTGTGAACGCAGAGTCGCTGTCCTTTCACCTTGAGGGCGCGACTCCAAAGACGGTGTAAAAATGGAAGAAAAAATAGAACTTAACCAGAAAATGATCGGCAAAAAGGTGTATGTAGAATCACCCCCCTATTCCTTTAATGGAATAGTAGATAAAGTCGTGGACGAAGAGACCTTCCTTGTGCGAGACCTAGAGACGGGAGAGCGTACAGAGGCAAGCATTTTCGATATTCGAGCGCGTTAAAATAAACATTGACTAATATACAAAATAGCTTATAATTGACTTTCGTATGAGTACAAATACAAAAAAAAGCAATACCCGTAGCCCACGAAACTCCACCAAGAAGAAAAGCGTTAAAAAGAAGAGAGTTAAAAGAAAAACAGGAGTCTTAAGCTCTTCCCTTACTGTGAACACCACTTACGCCAGAGTCGCGTTAGTGCTCTTAGCCTTAAACCTTTTGTTCATGGGATACGTTTTAGCGAAACTAAGCACCTAATTTTTTAATTAGGTTAATCGTTGTTCACGCTCCCTTTAATAAAGGGGGCTTTTTTCTTGATGTATTAAAAAAAATAAATTATCTTTTGGTAAATGAATAAGCTAAAAATTGGTATCGTTGGGAATGGGTACGTAGGCAAGGCTACCCAACTGTTTGCTTGCGATAACGTCGAATGCCTAGTTTACGATAAAGAACCCAAAAGATGTGACCCTAAAGGGACTTCCATTAAGGATTTAAAAGGGAGCGATTTTGTATTTGTGTGTGTGCCCACCCCCATGAAGCCTAACGGTTCGTGCGATTTATCTATAGTTAAAGCGGCGGTAAAAGACTTGACCCGTGTCGGAATTAGAAAAAATAAAATCATAGTTAGGTCAACGGTTCCAGTGGGGACATGCGAGAAATTAAAGGTTAACTTTATGCCCGAATTCCTTACTGAGAGGAATTGGGAAGCGGATTTTCGTGACAATAATTTATGGGTATTCGGGTGCGATAACCTCTCCCAAGTGACTCAACATGATGAGGTTCTAGGCTTCCCCTCTGCCGTCTGCAAGTTCCGAGAGCTCTTAAAATTCGCCCAAGATAACGGTAGGATAAAATATGACGCCGTAACTTTTGTTTCTACGAGAAATGCGGAACTTGTAAAGTACGCTCGAAATTCTTTCTTAGCTGTAAAAGTTTCGTTCTTTAATGAAGTGCAAGAGTTTTGCGTAAATAACGACTTAAACTTCAATAAAGTAAGAGAGCTCGTTTGCGCTGATCTTCGAATCGGAGACAGTCATAGCCAAGTTCCTGGTCCTGACAGGAAAAGAGGCTACGGAGGCACTTGTTTCCCCAAGGATGTTGCGTCGTTACTTAATCAAATGAAGAAGTCAAAAGTCCAGACTATGGTCTTAAAGGCTTCCCAAAAGCGTAACGAAAAAGTAGATCGGCGCGAAAAAGACTGGATGGAAGACAAAGGGAGGGCCGTAAGTGAATAATTTAATATAAAATGCTCATTTTCTTCTTCCTTTTTTTATAATTAAGGTGTAAAGATAGGTAAGGAATTCAGATATGAGCGATAAATATTTTACCGAAATTGACTTTAGCGACCAAATTCGCGATAACGATGCTTTAGCCAAGAAATTCACCACTAAGCGCCGCAACGATCTCCCCGATTCGGATTTCGCTTACATCGCTCCTGGCGGAAAGAAAGTAGACGGCAAGACGGAGCCTCGTAGTTTACGCCATTTTCCTATCCCTGATGCTGCCCACGTTCGTAATGCCCTAGCCCGCTTGTCTCAATCTAAGTTTTCTCCCGCCATCAAAGGCGAGATTCTGAAGAAGCTGAAATCCAAGGCCAAGGAGTTCGGGATTAAAGTCTCGGAGACAAAAGCATATCATGATGACGATATGGAGGACCACTTTAAAGGAATGCGTGAGGGATTACGTAAAAAAATGGAAAACCAAGATTCTTATGATGTTAAACATGAAACTCTTAAGGAGCTAAGAAAGCATCACGAAGACGCCATTAAAAATATTGATCAAGAAATCAGTAGCCTCACGAAAGATAAATCTGAGGACGAGGGCGACTTAAAAAAAAAGATAATGTAGAAGCCGCAAGAAGGCAGTTTCGTCCCCTTAGCTCCCAAGAGATACGACGTTTGACTCAGCAGTATGATAAGCGGGCCAACAGGGGGCGCGACGCATGGAAGCAACATAGCGAACCCTCTTCAACCCGCACTCGAAAAGGAGGATCGAGACCTAAAGATCGCGGCTGGCACGACACTAAGTGGAAGTGGGGGGGCACACGATGGAAGCGAGTAAAAAAGAACACTCCTGAAGTTCATCAAAAAACCACCAAAAAGGTTGGAGGTCCCAAGAAGAACACTTCTTATAAAAGCGAATTCATTCGATCTTACACGGAAGAATACAAGGCGGCGAAAGCTAAAAAATCCGTAAAGAAAAAATATCATCAAGGATGCCATACTGGCCCTGATCATACCAGAATTCGCCCAGCGGGATGTAAAAACAATAAGCCCAATTCACCGCCCGCTGATTTGCTGGGGCCGTACAAAAGTAAATTCACCGAAAACAAGAGAAAGCTTTTCAATCCCCCAAGACCCGCGACTCAAACCAATTTGAATCCGTGGCCCGCGCCCCCTCCCTACCCACGAGGAGACTCATAAGATGCCATTGCCACGTCCAGACAAAAACGAGCCTCGTAAAGAGTTTGTTAATAAATGTATGGACGATGCCGCCATGCTTAAGGAATTCCCTAACGAAAAACAGCGTGCGGCGGTATGTTACTCTCAGTACGAGCAAGCGACCAAATCTAAAGCTCGTTACTGGGAAGATTTTGATGACCAGAGACCTTATGATGTAATTATTTTTTAATTACTCTGATATGGACCCTATTATATTTTCTTTTTTTACCGTCCCGAACCATGAAGCAGTCCTATTGTCTCCTATGGCAAAATATTCGTCATTTTCTAGATAGATTTTAGACGCATTAGCGTATTGATAAACCTGTTCTCCTGTTCGCCAATCTATAGAAGGGGTTCCATCTACCTCCACCAATAAAGTAGCTATAGGGCTAAAGCTATGTTCATCTACCAAGGGGGCATCGTTCACGAAAATAATCCCCTCTATAATTTCCACGCTATCATTAGGCAAGGCTATTATTCTTTTTATCAGGACACTGTTGTCCATAGGGTCATAGAAAACAATTACATCATTTAATTCTGGATGTGTAAAATTATAAGTTATTTTATTTACTAATAATTTATCCCCCTCCTTGTAGGTAGATTCCATGCTATTTCCATCAATTAGAAAATAGCCGTAACCAATGTGAAAAATAGTCCCTAATATAATTATTAGAGCCAGAATTCTTATGTCTTTTATTCTGACATCCCGAATATTAGCCGTTTCTAATTTAGTTTTCATCTTGTTTATCCATGTTGTTGAGGTCTTCATTTATTTAGCTTTTTTTAGTGTATATATAGGCATGAGGAAACTTAAGATATCAGGCATATCTATCTTAGTTTATAAAGCTAAAGTAAAAATCTTTGATCCTGAAGGTGAAATTTCTGACGATCATGCTATTTTACTTTTAGAGTATTTATACGAGGAGGGGTTCTTGGACGATAGCGCCCACGTAAGTTGTGAAATCATTACCGAAGATTAGGGGGTAAGTTTCGGAGGGTTTTAAGTTGTCCGAGCAGGAGAGGGGTGTTTTCGCACCTTATATATTCTGCTTTTACGGTCAATGGATAGCTCAATTCCGTATCCAGCCTGACTCCTTCTTCTCTCCATTCGGGAACAATTATATCATTTACATAATCAAACCATCCCCTTTTCTTTAAAAAATGATAATATTTATCAATCATGTCTTTTTCAGCCTCCAATACCACGCAGTAATCTAAGTCTTTTTGAGATACCATCGTCAGAAACCTAAAATATAGACCTTCAGATGGAGGATCAGAGCTCAAATCGGCATTAATTATTAGATTCATCTACCTATATATTACACAAAAAAAGTGTATATTATTAAGTAATGATAGACGCGACTGATAATAGCTACTTAATTAAAGCTAAAGAAAATAAAACCCTAAACAAACCTTTCCGCACCCCGAAGGGGCCAAAGAAGTTTTCTGTTTACGTCAAAAACGAAAAAGGTAACGTGGTAAAAGTTAACTTTGGCGATCCAAATATGGAGATTAAACGAGACGACCCCAATCGTCGTAAAAATTTTAGAGCTAGACATAATTGTTCTAACTCGGGGCCAAAGACTAAAGCTCGCTATTGGAGTTGCAAGATGTGGGAGGCAGGGAAGTCAGTAACCGATTACACAAGTGGTTCTGGGGATATAATACTACTACCTGACGCTTATGAATGGGATGGGCAGACTTTTTTTGATCATAATTTACTTTTAAGAGAGAACCCCTTATTGGCTTTCGTGGAAAAAGAACTCACAGAAAATGAACCTGAAGATGATTGCTGCGGCAAAGGTTGTGGGTGTCACGATTCCGAAAATGAGGCGGAGGGCGCGAAACGTTCGGGCCCTAAATCTTCAGCCCAAACCCCCTCTAAACCTAGCGAAAGAAAAAGCGGCTCCTCCAAGAACCCCAAAGGTAGCGCGGGCGAAAAGGGATCAAGCATAACCTTTTCTGAGGAAACTACCAAGTCTTTAAAAAATAAAGTTAAAGATCACAATGATAACTACGCTAAAAAAGTGACCTTATCTCAACTTAAAAAGGTTTACCGCCGTGGCGCTGGAGCCTTCTCTGCGTCCCACAGGCCAGGACAAAGCCGAGGCGCGTGGGCTATGGCTCGTGTTAACATGTTCTTGAAGATGAAGAGCGGAGGCAAAGTAAAAAACAGTTATAGAGCCGCTGATGGCGACATTTAATTAAAAAGTTAAAACATAAGGAATGAAAGAGATGAACGACCCCATAGATATAAATGAAAGCTCTCAGGTTAAATTAGATGTAAAATCTTTAGTCGGGATTATATTGACTATATTGTCTATTGCTGGAGTATGGTTTACCTTGACGGCCCAACTCTCGCAATTGCAGTTAGATGTAGTGCGTATGCAGGATACTGTCGAAATGAATAATGAATTCAGAGTTAAGTGGCCCAGAGGAGAACTCGGGGCGCTTCCAGATGATGCCAAGCAAGACCTGCGAATAGAATACCTCCAAAAAGACCTTGAAGAGCTAAAGGCCCAGCTCAAGAAACTCACAAACGGAACTCCATAATTCTCAAAATGGCTCGATCTTTGTTACAAGAACTAAAATTAGTTTTCGAAGAGAATGTAGCGGCATCCTATGTTCCGTGGAAGACTGCTTTCTACAACTTCCAAGATTACATTGACGAACTTTCTAAAAATAAAAAAACATCAGACAGAGAACTAATGGTAGAGGTAAATAGATGCTCTAATTTACTGTTGACAAAAAAGATAGACCCCAAAAGCATATCTACTAGTTTCTGTATTTGGAAAAACGATTATTGTTGACGAAAAAGCAAAAAAAATGCATATTATAACATATGAGTGAAACCAGAGAAGCCCTAGAAGAAGAAGCTTTAATTTCGCATGACAGCATCGAGTGGTGGAAAGCCGAGATGTCTGCCCTCATCGCTCGCAGCGATAAGCTAGAAGAAGAGCCAGATCATCCTGAATACGAGGACAGAATGGATGATCTTCGCTTGCAAATGAACTACCTACTCGTTAAAGGCGAGTGGGAAAATAAGCACATTCATTCCTTGCAGCAAAAGATCAATAAATATAAAGCTAATAAATCCTTTGGGGGCTTTGAGTTGATAGATAAAAAGACTAGAAAAAGAAAAAAGTGAAAAAAACTTTCAAATTCACCACCACTAAAGGCGTGGAATATGAAATAATTTTCAGGAAACCTCGAAAAGATGCTTACGGTTCTGATACTTTCGGTTTATGCGTAGACCCTAGTGAAGCCAAAAAAAACTACATCCCCAAAATCTATATAAGCCCGTACCTATCTAAGAAAAGCGAATTAAATACTTCCATTCATGAGATAGCTCACGCTTTTTTTTGGGAGAAATCTGAAACTGATATTGCGAGGTTTGCTGACGTTTGCAGCAACTTTCTTTATCAAAACGGGTGGAGATTACCTAAGCGGCTTTTTCATTCAGCAGCCCGCAAAAAATCTTCTAAGAAAAAAAAGTGAAAACTGCTTACCTATTTGACATCGACGGAACCCTAACTCCTCCTACTAAATTCATGGAAGAAGATTTCATTTATTTTTTTTTAGAGTGGAGCGAAAATAAGGATTTTTTTTTAGTTGGAGGCGGTTCCTATAATTTTTTAATCTCTCAATTGCCCTGTAGTGTTATGAAGAGGGCTCAAGGCGTTTTTTCGTCAATGGGAAATGAATTACGGGTTAATGATTCTTTAATTTATTCTCATGAATGGAAACCTTCTGTCGCTTTGCTGTCCTCCCTGCTGGCGTGGCATAGTAAATCTCCTTACCCTGCTAAGAAAAAAAAGTACTTAGAGAGCAGAGTGGGGATGCTTAACTTTTCTATAGCAGGAAGGGAATCCTCTCATCGAGAGAGAGAAGACTACTTTAATTGGGATACTTTGCATCGAGAAAGAGAATCTGTAGCCTGTGACTTATCTGAAAAATTTCCTAAATTAGATATACGCTTAGGGGGTATGATTAGTCTTGACATCCAGCCGAAGGGCAGAAATAAGAGTCAAGCCCTGAGATGGGTAAGAGAACTTAATAAATATAATAATTTATTCTATTTTGGAGACAAGGGCTTTAAGGGGGGCAACGACTATGACGCTAAATTAAATATTAAAAAACATAAAGATGGAAAATTTTACGATGTAAAAGATTGCACCCACACCAAAAAGATATTAGAATCACTACCATGAAGACAAAAAAACAACTCGCCATTCAGGTATGCGAATACCTTCACGAACGAGCGTTAAAAGAGGACGAAGAACATAAGAAAAAAGCTCGCGCAGAGAAGCGTGCTGCTGACGCCGAAGGGGAAAGCGGGATGGTATTTCATACGCGCAACCTTCTCGAACTGTTAAAGGAGCTAAAGCCTGATGATTGTAACTCCTAATTTCAAAGATATTTCTGCCGAAGACTTGGGGGAATGGCTAAAGTTTAGCTCTTTAGGAAGAGTGGGAATTGTTTTCTTTTCTGAAGGATTTAGTGCGGTAGATTACAATCTACTGAGTTTTTTTGCGAGAAGCCAAGGAGAAGTCGATTCGTTAATCGTAGTCGCTGGTGAAGGTACGTTTAGTGAAGAAGGTTTGAGCTTATGTGGCCTCTTGCATTATATTACTTTTATTTATCAAAAAGATGATCCTGTTGAAATATTGAAACATATCCCTCCTCATGTTTTTTATAAGATGAAAGGGCAAATAATTCCTGAGTCTTTTGAGAAAGCCTTAGAGTCTTTAGAAGACTGCGAAATACGAGAAAGTGAAGATGTCTAATATTCTGGAAAAAACCAAGACTTACCTCGTGGGGCATATGCAATACTCCGAAGGGAGAGATTGGAGGGAGCATGTCGAAAAAGAGCTTACCGATTTAAATATTACGGTATTTAACCCCTATAAAAAACCTTTCGTTAAAGACGTGGATGAGGACGAAGACGCTCGTCTTTCTTTGGGTCATTGCATGGAGCATGGATATTTTAATGATGTAGCCGAGAGGATGGGCCTTGTCCGTAGTTATGATTTAAATTTAGTTGATAGGTCAGACTTCATTATTGCACACATTTTACCAGAGGTAGCAAGCTGGGGAAGCGCAGAAGAACTTGTTACTGCGGTTAGGATGAAAAAACCCATCTTTATTTCAATGGAGGGCGGAAAACACAAGACGCCTCTTTGGATTATGGGAATGCTACCACATCATTATATTTATGATAGCGTAGAAGAAGTTTTAGAAATGATTAAACAAATAGACAGCGGGGTGAAAGATATTGATAGCGATAGGTGGAGACTTTTAAGAAAGGAATTAAGATAAATGAAAATTGCAATAAAAAAACTTAACGAAGACACTCAACTACCAACACGAGCACATGACTCCGACGCGGGATA
>Ga0209337_1001691_pt1 | contig 16578 bp, 21 predicted proteins | sample LinPmetageLP53_FD_184044 | JGI IMG/M metagenome (GOLD analysis project Ga0209337, IMG submission 184044) | Marine viral communities from the Pacific Ocean - LP-53 (SPAdes) (version 2) | ecosystem: Environmental > Aquatic > Marine > Oceanic | place: Pacific Ocean | collected 2010-02-08
TTTAATTCTGTGTTCATCCATCAATATTTGGTCTTGGACTGTTTTAGGATACTCAGGCTCATTGAAATCTAAGGCTAATTCATTGGGTAATGCAATATTGTTATATGAAGCAATAGCTTTTTCAACATCGTATAAATCATGTTCATACATATTCCATAAGTCTAAATCGTCTTGATAGTCCTCAAAACTCTCCAAATCCTTAATCTTGAGTGCAATCCCTGATGGAGTTTCTCCACCATCTTGAGCAAATTGCACATATAGGTGATTATTCTGAGCAACCAAATCCAGTTGAAACTTAACAGACTCTATCACTGCATTAATATCACCTTCGGGTGCTGCAATACCAAAAGTAGACCCTTCGGGTAGGTCAAGTATTGTATCACTCCCTGCTCTTTCTAACTTTTTATCTCCATACATACCTGTAATGAATGGTTGACCAAACATTTGGAATCTAAGTCCTAATTGTAATTCAGTCATAGTTATGTTTACCTGCTCATTACATCCAACTATATCATTAGCCCCTTCTACGAAGAAAGAATCAACTTGTTCTTCTCTATGGCTAAATAAAAATGGTATTACTCCATAACCATGTTCGTATTCTCCCATAATGTTACCATCTTCATCGTAATGTATGTACCTTTCATTATCCCAATAAGCATATTGTAGTTTTTCTGTATTAGAAACATCGCTTACATTCATAAGTATTGGATATGTAATTGCTACAGGCACAAATGGGTTTTCATGCATATGCACATCAAAGTAATAAACTGGCTTATAGTCAAAGCAAGGAACTGCAAGATCATCACGATAAATAACCTGGGTTGCTACAGATCCAACCAAACGAGTCATTCTTTCAACGTGCTTCATCCTTGCATCTTTTTTACGAGTAAGAGTTGCATATTGGTCACCTGCACTCCTTGTTGCTCCTACTGTATATATCCTTGACATTTTATTTACAAACCTTCTTGTAAAGTTTGAATTATAAAGTGGGATTTCTCTAAATGCATCAGCCGAAAAGTAATCATCAATATATTTTTCAGTTTCTGTGCCTGTATAATAGTCAAGCAACTTACGCACCTCACCTCTTCGTGCTTTAGCCATTGCTAGTTTATAGTCTGCTACTGATTCTTGTATTATCTGTTCAGGTGTTATCATCTTTGAATTACTCCAACTTCTCTTTGTCTTATGGGGAATCTATTTAAGAAAAAATAACGAACCATGTCCATACCATGGTCGTTCCTGCCATCTTTTATGGGTTCAGGCTTTAATGCTTTCCCATCGACTGCTTCAGGGTATCTATAATTTTCAAAATCCTCTGCGAGTCCTGTACACCTGCTGTGTAAATGCACAAATCTTTCACCCTGTGCATTTTCTATAAAGCTTCTGACATGACTAACCCCTGATGCTATACTTCGAGACACTTTATCTCTAACACTCCTGATTTGTATGCCACTCCTTCTAAATATTTCAATATCGCCCATCCCTGATTGCCCTTGTGCTTGCATACCTGCAGGGTCGCCATAATATTCTCTAACATAGTATGGTTTTTCTTTTACTTTAGCTACTAATTCATCAGTTTTGATGTTTTGCTCATGTATTATCTCATCAATGATGTTTATATGCCAAAAACCTGCAACCCTATATGTTTGAAACCAAGCAACAGCAGGCATTCTATAGCCAAAGTCAATTGAGCAGAATGTTGGGAAGTTTGGATTATAAGGAAAGTTCCCTACATCTAAAGTCCTGTCAAATGAGTATACTCTACCTTCAAACGAGGTAAATTTAGCTGCATACTCTTGCTCATACAATTCTGTAGACATATTTCTTTTACGCTCAATAAGAAATGAGTCTTTTTTACCATCAGGGAATGCATATTGGTTATTCCAAGATGGAGCTTGGTGCGATTCCCATAGAGGGTCTCTTTTACCAAGTAAGAACACGTCATATATCCAATTATAACCTTCAGGGGTAGTTATAAATATTGCTTTACCTTTCCTGTCTGAAAGTGTAGGGGAAAGATACATATCCCAAATTCTTTTCTTAACTTTAGCTGCCTCATCAATAATCAAGAGGTCTAAACCCTCACCTACAAGAGAATCAGGGTTATCAGCAGACTTACCTTCTATGGTAGTTCCCCACTTAAACTTTATAAACCTTTCCTTCTCTGAGGCTCTCTCTATATCATTAGCCCTGCCAACAACCATCTTCTGCCAAACCTCTCTAAACATAAGATCAGCTTTATCGTAAGATAATCCTACTAACCATATTTTCTTACCTGGTTGAGATGCTATATAAGTAGCTTCCATTGCAGATGCTGTTGTTTTGCCAAATCGCCTACCACAAACCATCACAAAAAAACGAGCAGAATCTTTTTCAGGATAATGCAGTTTTAGTTGCCCATCATGAGGGCTATACCCCATAAATTCAAACCATTCTTTTTTGTAGTTTTTGTTTTTATCCATATATGATTGAGTCTCAATCTCAACAAACTTGCAATTAGCAGTTAAAGTAATTTAACTTATGATACCTGTAAAATGCAAGATATTGTAGTTTACGAATTTCAAAACACAACATGGAGGGCAGTATGTCCGAAGAAACAAACCAAGTAGCTACTGAAACAGTAAGTGAAGGATCTACTAACGAAACAGCTACAGAAACGACCGATGTAGGTGGATTAATTGCAGAAAGCAAAAAGTATCGTAAAAGGTCGCAGGATGCTGAGGCTCGCTTAGCAAAACTTGAATCTCAATTAGCAAAAGCTGAAGAAGCTAAGTTGAAAGAGAAAGAGGATTTTAAAACTTTATACGAAAAAACAGCAGGTGAGATGGAAACATATAAATCACAGGCTGATAAGTGGACAAGTTATGAAACATCAAAGCGTGAGGCTCTTTTAAATAGCATTCCTGAAGAAGAAAAAGAGGCTATGTCAAAGTTAGACTTAGAAACTCTTGAATTTTTAACTAATAAAATTAACAATTTGAAGCCAAATGTTCCTCAAGTCATGGGAAACTCAAGAACAATTCCCCCTCAGAAAAAACTTTCTGAAATGACTGAAAACGAAAGAAGAGAAAATTGGCAGTCAATATTAAACCAACATAAAAGAAAGTAGGTTATTTAAATGGCTTTAACAGACCCATTTGACGCAGGGCAGGTTTTAGGTGGTGGTGCAGCAGGTGCTGTAGATGCTACCGATGTAGCAGATTCGTTTGTTCCCGAGGTCTGGGGGGAAGCAATAGAGGATGTCTTTAAGGAGATAACTTTATTTGATAAATTAGGTACAGATTTATCAGGCAATTTCCCAGGATATGGTGATACAATTAATTTACCACACATTGGTGTTCCTGGAGTACAGGTTTACACCCAAGGTCTTGAAATTGCTCCTGACGTGTCTAACTCTAATAATGATCGAGGTACTTCAACACAATTAGTAGTTAATGAATACAATGTATCTTCAGTATATATTCCTGATATTGTAAAAGTACAGTCAAGTTATGACTTAATGAGCATTTATGTTAAGCAATTAGCTTATGCTAATGCAAGAGCATTTGATAACTTCTTATCATATACTATTGCTCAAAAAATAAATGACTTATTAAAAAGTGGCACAGGTGTTGTAGGTGGTGATGCTAATACATCGCTTCATACTGTAACAACAGGTAGTGTTTTAAGTCAAGCAAATATAACAAATATGTATGCTAAGATACTTGCTGAAACAGGCTCAACAGATGGTTGGAGCTTAGTGCTTTCACCTGCTATGATGAGTTCATTGAATGCACTTGCAAGTTATAGTGAAGGTACTATGTCAGCCCCATTAGGTGGCGATTTTGCAAGAACAGGTATGGCAGGAAATATCTTAGGTATGCCTGTTTATGTTTCTCAATCACCATATATGGGTGGTTCAGGAGCAGCAGTTGCAGCTGATGCTACTAAAGGTATTAAAGCATTAATTAGCTTTGATACTACTGATGCTCAACAAGATGATATTCTTTATGGCTTTGCAATGCATGAAAGTGCTTTATACTCAGCTTTTTCTAAAAAAGCTCAAGTAACTGCAAGCTATAGACACTCTCACTTATCACACTTAGTAACTTGTGAATCTGCATATGGTGCAGTTGCAAGATGTGCTGATGCTGATGGTGATAGACGTATCTTCTCATTAATTGATTACGAAGCAGCATAATCAATAAATAGATAAACCTTAAAAGGGGTGGGCAACTGCCCCTTTTATTAAAGGGAAATATGAAAGACTTATTAAAAAGAATTAAACATCATGAAGGATATAGGGCTAAAGTATATAAGTGTACAGAGGGTTACGATACTATAGGCTATGGATTTGCAATAAAAGATTTAGTTTTAGAAGAAGATATTTGTGAGGAAATCTTACTTAGGAAACTTAAAAGTTTAAATAAAAGTGTAGTTTCTAAATTCCCTTTCTTTGAGGACCTTCCATCTGAATGTAAGAGTGTTCTTATGGAAATGTGTTTTCAATTAGGGGTAACAGGAGTTTCTAAATTTAAGAAAGCCTTGAAAGCCATGGAAGATGGCATTTGGGAAAAGGCTGCTGATGAAATGCTCGATAGCAAGTGGGCTAAACAAACCCCTAATCGTGCTAAAGAATTAAGCAACATCGTAAGGAGTTTACATGAAGAAAAGTCCAGTACGAAGGGCAATAGTAACACCTGATAAGCACTTTCCCTTGGCTGATATGCCAAGTATTAAAGTTTTATGTAAGACAATAGAGATAGTTAAGCCTACAATATATATAGATTTAGGTGATGTGGGAGAATGGGCAGGATGTTCACACTGGCAATGGGGCAAGAAGAAAAGACCTCCCCTTGAGTATCAATTACCTTTTATAGATCAAGATGTTGTAGATGTCAATGCAGGAATGGATATCATTGATGAAGCCCTGGATAAAGCCAATTGCAAAGAAAGGCATATGATTACAGGTAATCACGATGATTGGATGAACAAATTCGTTGCAGAAAACCCATACCTAGAACAATATAGATTTGAAACTGCTGTTGATTTAAAAGGAAGAGGATATAAACACCATCAATGTGGAAAGTACTTAAAGATAGGCAAGCTAAATTTTTACCATGGGCATCATTTCGCAGGAATGCAACATACAAGAAATCATCTAATCAGACTCGGAGCAAATGTAATGTATGGTCATCATCACGACCTACAGCAGTCGAGTGTGACTCACATGGATGGAGTCAAGAGTGCTTGGAGTATTGGTTGTTTGAAAGATATGAGCGATGAGCAAAATTCTTGGCTTGGTGGTCGCAAGATTAACTGGAGTCATGCCTTTGCTATTGTTGACTTTTTCCAATCAGGTTTATTTACAGTGCATATTATACAGATTATCAATGGTAAGACAGCTCTTTGGGGTGAAGTTATAGATGGTAATAAATAATGGATCTAAATATTATAGATCAGTATGGTCTGCCTATTGCAATGCTTGTTGGCTTTGGATGGTACATTATACAGAGAACAAAATTTCTTGAAGAAACCCTTACGAGGGAAATGAATGAAGACTTTGCTCGCTTAGAAGCAATAATTGTAGCTTTGATTTCTCAGATAAAATTAGCACAATTAAAGGTAGAGGAAGTAAAAGGTTACATAGAAGGTATTGAAGACATCCTTTCAAGGCTTATAGATGGAGAATCAAAGAAATGACCGACTCTTTAAAAACTATTGGAACAAGCATGGGAACTATTGCTGTAAATATATGGAATTTAGTTCCTGAAGCATTAGGTCTTGTATTAATCATTTTAAATATAATATATATACTTTTAAAAATAAAGAAGGAGTACTAAATGTTTGCAACTTTAACAGCATTAGCAACTAAGAAAGTAGCAGTTTATGCAGGTATGGGTGTAGCAGGTTGTGCAACTGCTTGGGTACTAAAGAAGATACCTAATGCAACTATTAAAGCAAAGTTTGGTTCTTGGATGTATAGTCTTGGTGTGTTATGCACTTTAGGATTAGGCAAATGGAAGTGGACTAAGAAGATTTGGAATAAAACTCTTGAGCCTTATTGCATTGATGCGATTGACAATATTTTAGTTACAGGCATATCAAAGTTTGTACAGGGGTTGCGTTCAGACAATGCCTAAAGACATATCAATAGATAAGCCACTTGATAAGCACCTAAAGCCTGTAAAGGATTCAGATGGTACACTAAGTGCATTAGAAATATCTACTGATAAAGTAAGGGTTAAAGACTTAGATGTAGCAGGAACTATAAATGGTGCAGATACTGTAAATGGTGTAGATATTGTTGCAAGAGATGCAATTTTAACATCTACTACAGCTACTGCTAATGCAGCCTTACCAAAAGCAGGTGGAACAATGACAGGCGATATAAATCTTGCACAAGGTGATAAAATAACATTTGATGGTGGTGGTGATACTTCTATTCGTTCAAGCCAAGCTGACAATTTAGTATTTAAAGTTGGTGGAAATTCACAAATGATACTTTCAGAAACATCTACTACTAAGGTTGAGTCTGTATTTAAAACAGGAGCTGTTAGTTTTTTTCAAAAAGTTCCAACATATAATGCTTCTGATACTGAAGTTTATTTTAGTATTGGAAGTAAACAAAGGCTTGTTTTTGGTGCAGGAAACATTACAGATATGAACCTTAATATGCCTGCTAATAGTGGAAATTTTGTTTTATTGCTAAGACAAGATGGAACTGGAAGTAGAACTGTAACTAATTGGAAGGTTTTTGCAACTGATGATGCAGCAGCAGGTGGAAGTGCTACTGTTGTTTGGCAAGGAGGTAGTTCTCCTACATTAACCACAACTGCTGATAAAACTGATATACTTTCTTTTTATTGGGATGCAACTAATGAAGTTTGTTATGGTGTAGCGAGTTTAAATTTCTAATGAGTATAACTTTACAAGAATGGATAGATGGATCTTTTACAGAAAGCGATACAGATTATAAGATAGCAGGAAATAATATATTATATAAAAATGAATATGATTATTTAACTAAAGGCATAGAGCTTTTATGTGATAAAGTTAAACCTACTTCTGTTTTAGAGTTTGGATTTGGTAAAGGGTGGACTGCTACAAAATTTCAAGAATATGGTGTCAATAGGCACTTAATACTTGAAGCTAATAAAGAAGTATATGATACAGCTATTGAATGGAAAAAAGACTATAGTTCTAATATTGAAATAGTCAATATCTTTAGTTGGGATTATTCAGGTGGTGAGTCTTTTGATTTGTTATATGACGATAGAGAGCCTTTTACATCTGATTGTGATGATAAGCATTTTGCTAAAATGAAACAATTATTTACTAATACTCAATGGTATTCGTGTAATGCTGATAAAGCATATGGAGAGGCTTATGATACTGCTATAGATTTTAGTGTAAATAGTATTGATTATAGGCAGCATTTAACTAAAGGTTTTTATGGCAACTATTAACTTACTCCCAAATGGCACACTTTCAAATAATTGGGGAATTGTTGGTGGTGGAGGAGCAACTGCTGATGGGGTTCTTGCAGATACTGACGATGCAACTTTAATAGAAACATCAGCCATATCAAGACATTGCACTCTTCATTTAGATGATTTTGATGCTTCAGGTCTTGGGTCTACAGGCATTACAAGCATAAGGCATTATATCTCAGGGTATAAGTTTAATACAAGGGGTGGCGATACTGATGTAAATGTAGAATTACAAAATGCAGCAGCAACTCTTTATACAGAAACACATAGTTTAACATTTAATAGTTATAATGCTCAGGCTTTTTTTGGCACAGCAAGAACAACTTATAATGGCTCTATGGAGTGGAATGGTACTGATGCTGGTTCACTTTTAAATGGATTAAGATTAGAAGTTAATACAGACCCTGAAGATCCAAGTGGAGTAAGTAAGGCAAGGGTAGTACAAGCATATGTAGAGGTTACTTATACTACAGGTTCTGTAGCAACAGAAAACGCAATATTTTTTGGATGTGCATTTTAAACAATAACATTAAGTTAGGATAATATGAGTTTAACAGGAAAAACAAAAGCTAGTTCATATAAAGATATATTGCAGATGAACAATTCTAATAATGGTGTTGATACTACTACAAGAAATATTGTTGATGGTGAAGGCACTGCAAGTTCAATATCAATATCTGATGATGTTTTACAGGTAACTCCAAAAAATGATGATACTACTGCTTTATTTAAAGTAACAGATAAAGATAGTAATTCTATTTTAGTAGTAGATTCTGCAAATGATGTAGTCAAAGCAAATGCAGGGCAACATACAGTAAATACTCAGATACAAAAATTTGAATTAGACCATACTGCTGCAAGTCCTGATACAGCTGATACTTGGACAGCTTTAGTATCAATGCACAATCATAGTGATACAAATGAGTTAGAAATGGGTACAGGCTCAACACCTGCAGAAACACTAACTATTACAACTACTGCTTCAGCAGCTATAAAGCATTATTTTTATCTACCATTAAACATTACTATTGATTCTTGCAATGTATGGTTTGGAGCAACTTCAGCAACAGGGGATGTTGTAAAATTTTCAGTTATGGCATATGATGTAGATACAGATAATGGTTCAACAGGTGGAGATTTAACCAATGGTGCAGAGGTATGTGTATCACCATCAACGATTACAGGTGCAGGTAGAGAACAAGCATACTTCCAATCATTAACAATATCAACAGCAGATGTAAATGCAGGAAAAGTTTTATTAGCTTGTGTACATCAAGATGGAACAAACTCAGATTTAACAATTAATATGCAATTAGTATATCATTTAAGGTAAGGAAAACAATGGCAACATATAAGAAAAAAACAGGACTACCTGTATCATTTAACTTAGATTTAAGTTATAATGGAAAATTAACTAAAAAAACTCTTTCTAAGCTATACTCAGAAACTAAAATAGAAGAAAAAATAATAGATAGTACATCAGCAGGTGTTGCTTTATTGACCTTTAATTCAGGAACTTCTTTTTTAGCAGGTACTTTAAAGGGCTGTTCAGGAGTTTCAATTTGCAATGATGGGGATGTTCCTGTTGAACTTATGTTTACTGCTGATAATTTTGGGTTGGCAGGTGACCCTGATACAAGTGCAGGTAACCATGATTTTATACATCAGGTACTTAACGCAGGTGAGTTTTTATTTATGCCTAATATAATAATGTTTAATACAGCAACTACATCTACATCAGGTGGAATTAATACAATTATTGACAATACTGCTCCAAATGCAAATTTATATGTAGATACAGATGTAAACCTTGATGGTGCTTTAGAAGATAGTGAATCTGCATTGCAGGTTGCTGATATTGCTCCTTTTGAAGTAGGAGATTTAGTTCAGGTAGGTATTAATGATACTACTGCAACAAGAATAGAGATAATGGAAATTACTTCAATAACAGATGATAGTGGTACTGACCAAGATGCTGCAGGAACATTAGTAGTAAAAAGAGCATTGTATGGAACAAGCAAGGCAGATAAAGATGCACAAACAAATTCTACTAATGGTGCAGTAAGTGGTGCTAATGTTTACTTTCCTATTTTTAACCAATACTATGAATACAATACTGCCATATCAGGAAGTTCACAATTAGTAATGTCAGATGGTCAAGGTAAATTTAAATCTAGTAATTTTTTTGGACATGGTAGAAGTGCAGTATCAGAAGATACAACACAAGGTATAGTTGGTGGTTCAGTTGCTATTAAGTTCTATGAAAGTGCTTATGCTGAAGTAGTATTTGCAAAGCCTATTACTGCTTCTACTGATAGTAAAATTACTGCATCAACTGCTTTTGCTTTTGATTTAACTATAGATGATTCAAGTGCTACAAATATTGCATTTACTACCTCTAGTAACGTGAAATTTGGTGGTTCAGATGGGCTTCTTAGAAAAATGCAAGAGAGTATTGATACTGCATTTGAAGGTACTGCTTTTGGGTGTGTAGTTTCTATTGTAAATGGAGCATTAAGATTTACTTCTAAATCACATATGCAACCACATGATGGAACTAATGGTTCTTTAGTGTTAGTTGCTGATGCTTCAAGTGGAACAGATTTATTTACAGGTAGTGTTGGAATAATGCCTAATGATACTGCATTTCCTGCTCCTATTGAGCCAAGACTTCCTGATGATATTATAATAACTAAAGAAGATAATACATCTTATCCTAATGTAGATGCTTTTATGTATGATGATGGACTTGGTAATTTAATATATCAAGGAAGTGTTGTAGGTTCTGTAGCATACTTAACAGGTGCTATTGATTTTGCTATACCCTCATTACCATATGCACAATTTGTATTAAATGTAAATTATGATTCAGTTTTAAGTGGTGGCTTAAATATAACAGGTTCAGGTGGAGATACAGGTGTAAGTTTTATTATGGGAAGAAGTATAAATTCAAAACTAAATGCTAAGGTTTCTATCTACGCATTTAATTAAGGAGATTATTATGCCATATGGTAAAGGCTCTTATGGAAAGAAAGTTGGAAAGCCTAAGAAGAAGATGAAAAAAAGAAAGAAGAAGTGAAATGGCTAAGTTTAAAGGAAAGTCAGTTAGACTTAATAAGCCATCAAGAATTACTAAGGGTCAAGCAGGGTATGGGCGTAAGAAATTTCAGGTATATGTTAGTAATGGTAATAGAACAAAGAGAGTTACCTTTGGAGATCCTAACATGAGAATTAAAAAATCTTCCCCTGCGAGGCGTAAATCATTTAGAGCAAGGCATAAATGTAGTACACCTGGTCCAAAGACTAAAGCAAGGTACTGGTCTTGCAAGATGTGGTAGATTTGTTTTTATGAAGAGAATACAATTAAATTACAGGCACAACTTTTGTTTTAATATGCACTTTTGTGCTTGCCTAGAGGAGATATAAATGGCAGTAGCACCAACTTATTGTACCCATAAAGAATTAAAGAGGGTGTTTCCTCAGTTAGATGAGTTTGACACTAAAGTCCAAGTTTTGGGATGGACAACAGTATCAACTAATAAGTACGCTTCTCATAATAGTGGCTTAGTTACACAGCTTTTTGCAGATGGAGAAGATTTAGGTGCAGCACAATCTGCTCATACTGACTTAAATGTTGAGGGTGAGTGGTTTTATAATTCAGCAGAGGATGTACTTTATTATTATTCAGCAAGTAATCCTGCTGATAAACTAATAGAGGCAGGAGAAGAGTTTACTGCTATGGTAACTCAATTTAGAGCTGATGCCAGTAGATATTTAGATTCAAAGCTAGATCCCAACTTACCTGCTAATCAATTTAAAGATAAGTCAGGTAATTTTGACTATATGATTATTAGAACTACTGCACTTTTATGTGCAACTCTTATGATTAGATCAACAGACCCGACAAGTGAGATGGCTTCTGCTATGATGACTGAAGCACAGGAAAACATTGATGCTTTAAATAATGGTAAAGCAGGTTTATCGTGGCAGAATACATCAGATTCATCTAAAGGTGTTGTTAGGGATGTTACTTATACAGGAACAGTTAGACCTGTAGATACTCGTGGTCATTATAGTGGTACATACGATTTAATCAAGATTAAGATTACAACAGCAGGTGCTATAGGAACTGCTACTTATTCTGTGTGGGCTAAAGATAGCGATAAACTTGGAATGAATGAAGGTCATCAAATTGTCACTGATGAAATTATAAATGGTGACTACCAAGTCTTATCAGGTAGATTGGAAATAAGATTTTCAGGTACAGATTTTAGTTCTACTGCTGCACTTAACGATGTTTGGGAAGTAGAAGTACAGGGTTGGTCAGAAGAGGTTGATGTCAATTCATTGAAACCTATCAGAATGACAAGAAGGTATTAGATGCCTGTAGCTTTTACAAATAATTGGAAGAATATCCTTGATAAACTAAGGAGGGTTCTTCGGGATGAGTATGGCAATACTTTACCTGTATATATAGGTGATGAAGACTCTTTAGCAGGTAGTCAGTATATTCGCCTTGAGCCTGCAAGTAGTGAGCTTGTACAACAAAATGTTGGCTATGAAACAAGAGAGTTTACTGTAAATGTTTTTTATGTATTCTCAGGCGTTAATGTAAAGAAGACTGCATTAGATAATATTCTAAGATTTGTATCAAGGACAGAAGCATTGATTCACGATAATGGCTCAATGGATTTAGATACAGGGACTGCACACGATTGCAGGTTTCAATCTACAGAGCTTGGTACAGATGAAGAGGAAAATGTTTATATAGTCAGTTGGGTATGGCAATGTTCGCTGATGGCAAATCAAAGTTAGGAGAGTTATGAAGTACAAATTAAATAAAATAAAATCTATTTCTGCTATTAATGATTGGTGGGGTCTTGGCGAAGACAATGCAAAAAAATTAGCTGCAGGTGAAGATGTAGAATTAGAAAGTCCTCCACAATCATTTGTAGATAGTGGATATTTAAAGGAAGTTAAATCAAAGAAAGAGAGTAAATAATGGCTGCATTAGACAATACAGTTTACTCAGGCAAACAATATGAAGCGTATATATCCTTACAGTCAGGAAACTTAGGAGTAAATTCTGTATCAGGAACTTTATATAAAATGAGGATGCCTGAAGTAAATGATATAGAGTTTTCAGAAGGATTCCAAACTGCTGATATAGAAAGAACAGGGCAAAGAGTTTTAAGACCTACAGACCATATTAAAATATATAAAGGTGGTAGTTTTACTTGGTCTTTTGATAATTTAGTAATAGAAAATGAAGCATTGCTTCAGCTTTTATTACAACTATCAACAGAAGATGCTTCTCCTGCTGTAACTACTGTAATGACAGGTAATCAAGCGACTGTAGCTTATGAGCAAGGTGCTGCAACAGGCGAATACGCTTGTATTGTTTTATCTTCTCCTGATGCTGATAAAGACAGATTAATGCATAGTGCTGTATTGCAAGAGCTAACACTAAGTATGAGTCCTGAAAATAATGGTGGTAGATTGACAGCAAGTGGTACTTTTTTTAGTGGCTATCAACCTGTTATTGGAGCTGAAGGTACATCTCCTGATGCTACTGCTGTAAACTTTTCTAAGGGCTTTTTTGACTGCACTACCTCTCAAGTTGGTGGAGATGATGTTGTTATGAATAGCTTTGAATTAACAATATCTAACCCTGCAACAAGAGTTGGTTATGAAACTGTAAACAGCATTGCAGGTGAGCCTTGTGCTTACAATAGAGGTGGTCAAATATCTATTACAGGTAGCGTTAGCGTAAAATTAGACGATAACACAGCTCAAATAATTACTGAAGACTTCCTTGTTGGAACTTCTGCTAATATTAGTATAGGTGATGGCTCTACAATAGACTTTGACATTCCAACAGCCAAGTACACAGGGCATACACAGGCTGATACAGATAATGGCGTTTTTGTTGAATTGCCATTTACTGCAACAGCAGATGGCTCAGATGCTTTGATTACTATAATTGCAACTTAATAAGAGGTAAAATGAAGTTAAAACTTGACTCAGGCAGAGAAGTTAAACTCAAAGATGTGTCCTTAGATGATAGGGATGAAATGTTAGATAAGGTGGAGTACCAATTTGATAAAAAAGGTAATCCACAAGGTGTAAAAATGATGCACTCAACTATCACATTTTGGTTGCGTAGAGGATTAGATGGCGATGCTTCTGATGATTTTATCAGAGGTTTAACCTTTGAAGAAAGAACAGAGATCTTTCTCAAGATGCAAGAAGGATTGCTCTTGGGGGAAGAGAAGCCCTCCAACTCGAAATAAATGTAATAGCTGATAGTTGTGGAGGGTGTCAATATCACGACTACCCATACAAGGCTCAAGTACCCATATTAATTGATGGGAAACGACCTACACAGACCTTTGCAAGTGATGATAATGTATGGGAAGTAATTGACCTACTTATAGAGGAAACTAAGCAAATGAATAATAAGGGTAATGAGTTTGATGTAGCAAAATCAGTCAATTCTCAATTACCCTTTTTTGCTTGTAGAAACAGAATTTTAAAGAATGAACATCAGAAAGATATACAACGATATATTTATTGCAAGGAATTTGGTGTTCCTGCATATAGTGGAGCGTATGGGGATCAACCTGGTAAATGGGTTGAGAAATCTTTCGTTATTAAAAACGCTCTTGCAAAGAAAGAAAAGGATTTGATAGATGGCTCAGCAAAATAATATAACAATTGCTTTTAAAGGCACAGGTCATAAAAAATTAAGAAATGAAATACAAGCTATCGCAGCTGCCCAAGAAAGATTGTTAAGAGAAACTACTAAGACTAATAAATCTTTTAGTTTTTTTGGCGACACAACTCAAAGAAACACAAAAAGAATGGGTTTTTTGGGAAATGCATTTGCTACTGTTCGTTCTAAAATGTTGCTTTTAAATTTTGCAATAGGTACATTAGGTGTAAAGGCGTTATTAGATTTTAGTAAACAGGCTGCTAAAGTTGAGTCTATGGAAAGAGCTTTTAACACTCTATCAGGTAGTGCAGGAAAAGGTGCAGTAGCTGTTTCTAAGTTAAAAGTAGCTACAAATAATACAATGTCTGAATTTGATTTATTTCAACAAGCTAATAATGCTATGGTTCTTGGAATAACAAAAAACTCAGATGAAATGGCTGAAATGTTTGATGTAGCTCAAAGGCTTGGTCGTGCATTAGGTAGAGATACTGCATCTTCTGTTGAGTCACTTATTACTGGTATTGGTAGGCAGTCAAGGCTCATGCTTGATAATATTGGAATTATTGTTAAGTCTGATGAAGCCTATAAAAAATATGCTGAAAAAATAGGCACTACTGCTGACAAGCTATCTGACGCAGATAAGAAAACAGCTTTTTTAGAGGCTACCATGACCTCAGCAAGAGCAAAAGTAGCTCAACTTGGTGGAGAAGTTGTAACATCCCAAGATTCTTTTGATGCTTTTTCAGCTACCATTTCAGATTTAAGTGTTGTTTTAGGTAGTAAATTAAAAGGAGCTTTTTCAGGGGCTATGGATGCCTTTGTAAAATTTATAGATTTAAGCAAAGCAGGGGATGTAGAGGTTGCTTTAAGCTCAATGAATCTTGATGTTATGGTTACTCAGCTTGATAGATATAGAGCAGAGCTTAAGCGTTTACAGTCAAGCTTTGCAGGAAGAGGGGCTATGAGTCCTGAATTGTATGCAGAAATTTCTGAGCAAATGTCTATAGCATCTCATAATATTGCTAATCTTGAAACCCATGTTTTTGAATTACAAAGGGCTTTAATGATTATTCCTGCACAAGCTTCTATATTTGACTTGTTTCCTAATTTTAGTGGTTTTTTTCAAACAAACATAGAGGTTATAGAAAAAGCTAACCAAGAATCTGAAACTTTAATTAATGATTTTTATATAAAAATGCACGAAGCAGGACTAGAATTTGGAGCTTTAGAACAGGCAAGACTAGAAGAGGCTGCAAGGGTAACTATTGAAAATGAACAAGAATTAAATCAAGTTTTATTGGATATAGAAACATTTTTTGCAACGAAAAGACAAGAAATTAGAGATAAAGAGGAAGCTAGTAAGGATAAAAAAACAGATGCTGAAATTAAAAGAGCAGAAGATTTAAGAAAAGCTCAAGAATTATCATTAAAAATGCATATGAAATCAGCTATACAATCAGGGATGGCTTATGATAATGCAGGTAAAGCAGCAGAATCAGCAGCGAGATCAGAGATACAATCCTATCTTTCAACTGCGATAGCAGGACTAATAAAAGATTATATAGTTAAATTAGGGTTTTTTGGGCTTCCTTTAGCAGCAGGTGCAGGAGCAGTTATAGGGTCTATGGCAGGGTCTGCAATAGGGCAAGCAGGAAGGCATTATAAATTTGAACAGGGTGGAATGGTTGGTGGTCGTAGGCATTCACAAGGTGGCACTATGATAGAGGCAGAACAAGGTGAGTATGTAATGTCAAGAAACGCTGTAAATGCTATAGGTGTAGAAGCCATGAATAGAATTAACCAGGGTGGTGGTGCAGGATCTGTAAATATATCTTTTAGTGGCAATGTTATGAGCCAAGATTTTATAGAAAATGAGGCTATTCCCCAAATTAAAGAAGCAATTAGGCGTGGTGCTGATATAGGAGTATCTTAATGTCCTTTGAAGGTAAGAACACACAGTTATATCCTGTAGTAAATATTGGTGATAATTGGTATTCAACTAACAATACTACAGTAGAGTTTGAGGGTGTAAGCTACTATTGCAAACCTATCCTTATGAATATTCCTTCTATAAAAGAATCAATAGATATTGAATCAAGAAAGTTTAAGATTTCAAGCGTATCATTGCAGTTTAGTAACTATGTAGCAGATGGGGAGAGATTTTCTGACCAACTCACAGATTCATCACTAATCAATGTTGAAGCTACTATATACTACAAGAGTCCTTCTGAGATGCTTGAGGTTTACAAAGGTGTCATTAGAAGCATATCTCACGATGATGAGAAAGTGAGTATTCAGTTAGAAGACTTAACAGAAAAAAAAGCACATAAGGATTTACCACAAGAGTTTTTAGGCGATGGCGACAATATACCTGATAAATCTAAAAACAAA
>Ga0209337_1001693_pt1 | contig 16572 bp, 21 predicted proteins | sample LinPmetageLP53_FD_184044 | JGI IMG/M metagenome (GOLD analysis project Ga0209337, IMG submission 184044) | Marine viral communities from the Pacific Ocean - LP-53 (SPAdes) (version 2) | ecosystem: Environmental > Aquatic > Marine > Oceanic | place: Pacific Ocean | collected 2010-02-08
GACTATCAGTCACGAGGAAATAACAAATGGCAAAAACACCAACTAGCAACATAGAAAAAGCTTTATCTGGCGGGGGAATAAATGAGATCCCACTAGATATGAAACAATTTATTAAAATGGCAGACAAAGAAAAAATAGAATTCTCAATAGAAAACGATTTGTTTGAGACACTAGAAAAGCAATGGCTGGAGGAAAGAGAACCAGGCGAAGCTTTTGATAGTTGGCTTAACAGAACACCCGTTGAGGCACTCCGTAGAATAGAGCTCAACAAAGGTGGGAAAGTTATAAATTTTGCAGACTATGCAAAAATGAAAGACGCAGAGGTTAAAGAAATAAATTTAGCTTCAGCGTTTGAAGATGGGAGAACAGTTTCATCATTATCAGAAAAGGACAAAGAAATGGTCCGTAAATTATTACAGATGAGTGGGATTGGTAAAAAAGAATAATGAAAATTAAGGAGTACAAAGAGATGATGAGTTATTTAACCAGACCTGGAACACCAGAAGAAGACAATAGAAGAGTTGAGCAAGAGAAGAAATTTGAAAAAGCTAAAAAGGAAAATTATCAAAAAGATCAAACTCATTTAGAAAACTATGTGAAAAGAACTACGGCGCTTAATGAAAATCCTGGTGCCTTTAAAAGGTTAGTTAAGGAGAATGAAAAGAATAATGCTATGGAAGTTAGAGGACAACAAACAATAGCAATAACTGATACTGCAAATAAACATTTAAAAGAACAAATTAAAAAAGGAAATCTTAAAAAAGAGGACCTAGTATTAGAGCAAGATAAGAACGGACTAATGGTTAATAAGAATAGAACTATTGCTATGAGAGATAGTTTTATGGCTAAACAATTTAATAGAGCTCTTGGTGTTAATGATGAGCCTATGGCTACACCAGAACAAGTGGGTAAGTTAGCAGAACGCCTGGAGAAGAACGCCCAGATGACGGGAGGCAAAGGACCATTTACAAAGATTGCAGATAACCTAGGTAAGAAACCAATAATAAAAAAACCAATTAACAAAACTCCTAGTAAGCCGTTCAAGTTTGCAGAATTTAAAATTGATCCAATACTTCCTCATATTTACGAACCACCAAAACCAGATCCAGAGTTTTTAAGACAAGAGAGAAATTTCCAGAGAATGGTTAGTGAAAGTAATAAACCAAAAGGATTGCCTGGAATACTAGGATTAAAGAAATCAGATTATGAATAAATATGAATTAAAATATATGTTTGAGCAAGAAACATTAAAAGTTGAAAATCTTATAGATGTAGTTGGAAAGAACGCTCATCATATCCAGGACCTATCAGCAGAACTAAAAAAGAAAGATGAAAATATTGATAAATTGATTGCTAGATTAAATGACAAAAGAGAAGAGGTTTATAAATTAAAAAACATAATCCAATCACAAACACAAAAGAACTTGCGTGAGTATCACCTGGGAGAGGAGAGTGTAGATAATTAATGAAATCACTTATTGGACACAACAACCCACCAAAGGAAAGAAAAGTAAATTGGAAATCAGTTTCAATAGATCCTTATGACTATAAAGATCTTCAAGACTATGCAGAGAACTTACTTAATAAGAAGAACTGTTTCAGACTATTAGAGGGTAAAAAACCATTAAAAAAGATATCTATCCCCTACGCTATAAGCGTTCTTATTACTGAACAATTAATGTTTAAGAGGGTCCTGGAAACCCAGGATAATGGGAGAAATATCTGGGAGCAAACAGCAAAACAATTACTCCGAACATACAATTCTAAAGGAGGATTAAAACTAGATGAAAAAAAGTAAGTGGCACACAGTATCAATAAAACAAGGAAGCTTTGAAGAACTACAAAGCATTCAGAAAGCTATCCCAATCAGGGCAAGTCTATCGCAGACTATTGATTGGTTGATAAGCGTCGGGCAAAAACAAATCAAAAGTGAATTAAAAAAAACTAATGTAAATGAGCTATAATTATTCAAACTTCCCAACCAAAAAGAAAAAAGAACCCAACTTCCACCCGTGCGTTCCACCGGAGGATAACCAAATTCCGTCTGGATTGATTAAAGATCTTCAACTAAATGGATCTGAATATTACATACACCCATACAAGGATAAAAACGATAATGTTTGTTTCTACATAAGACGAAAAGAAGAAAGAGGAAGTAAATCATTTACTCCTATGAGCTATGATCCCGATAAAAAAACCTGGGTATCTAAAGCTTGGCCAAGTGATAGGCCCTTGTTTAGAGAAGAGACTATAAAAGGTAATGATAAAAAGATTATAATTGCAGAGGGAGAAAAGGCAGTTGTTGAGGCAGAAAAGAAAATAGAATTCACAGATTATCTAAAGCTATGTTGGTCCGGTGGATCTAATCAAGTACACAAAACAAACTTTGAAGCTTTAAAAGATAGAGAAGTTATACTATGGCCCGATAATGATGAGGCCGGCTTAAAAGCAATGACAGAAGTTGCGCTCACTCTATTAGAAAAAGAAATTACAGATAAAATTAAAATAATAAAACCATATGAAAATTTGCCAAAAGGTTGGGACATAGCAGATCCAATTCCTTATGATGTTGAAAACGAGGGACTTACTCTGGGAGGAATGTTAAATACTGCTAACGAATTCAATCCAGATCTTGATAAAAAACTATGTGATAAAATTAGAAAAGAATGGTCAGAGAGAGAGCAAAAAGAAGAGCTTACAAAGATAACTGATAACTATATTTATGTTAGAGCTTATGATGAGTTTTTTGAAATCAAAACGAAAGAATTTGTTAAGCTTACTAAACTAGATAATCACTTGGCCCATATCTTCAAAGATAGGAATGGAAGAGGCAATGTTTCTGATAGGTTATTAGCAGATCCAGAAACAAAAAAATGTATTAACTATATTAAACTAGCAAAGAGACCGCCGGGAGTTATAGAGGTATCTTCAAAAGATAATCCATTAATTACACCAGGAAAATATTTAAACTTATATAATCCCCACGAATACGAATTGATCCAAGGAGACATAACTCCATTTATAGAATTCTACACAAGGTTTTTAGGAGAAGAACAATTCAAACATTTAGATAGATATATGGCCGGTTGGTATCAACTACCCGGAGAGAAATTTCAAAACTGCCCTGTCCTAGTGTCAGATGAGGGAGGCGGAAAAGGAATTCTAGCCAACGAATTTATTGCACCGGCACTTGGTTATAAGAATGTAGCAACAAATGTAAGTTATCAAAATGTGATAACTGAACACTCAACTATTGTAAGAGATTTCTCTTTGGTTGTGATTAATGAAGTAGTTATTCTCAAACAACATAATGAAAAGGTTGAAATATCCAATGCTCTTAAAGGATTGATTACAGACCCATTCGTAGTGATTAATGAAAAGAATAAGCCAATAATCAATATTCTAAATACAACAAACTTCATAATTTACTCAAATAGTAAGCAATGTTTGCACCTAGATAATTCAGCAAGAAGATATGTGATTTTAATATCCCAACAAACCAAAGATGACTTTGAACAAATGGATAATGACGGAGTATTTCAAAAGTTTGTTGATTGGGCCAGGTCCGGTGGATCTCAAATGGTGGCTCACTATTATAAAAAAGAAAGATTACTTACTGAACAAGATAAAAAATATCTATATGGCCGTGCTCCAAAAACAGACGCCTTAAACCAAATGATCAAGGACAGTAAACACCCAACAATAAAAAAACTAGAAGAGAGATATGAAGATGAAGCCGAACCTTTTACTAAAGAATGGGTTGGGTTTATATCCAAGAACCAATTAATAACTTGGATAGAAGCAAACATCAAAGGCCACGCTCCAGATCAAGACATAGAGCAATGGCTAAAAGAGAAAGCCATACCTTGGCATAGTGGAGATCTAACTAGAAGAATACAAACCAAAGATGAGGGACGGCCAAGAGTATATTTATTAATAGATAGACCAAAAGAATTAGGAGACGGATCTTACAAAGATTGGACAGAGGGAGAATTAGGTTATGCACCAACAACCGGAACTATTGCTTTAAGTAATAATGCCGGTCCTATGAAGTGGGGAGAGAATGCAAAAGACGGAACACAAAGAGCTATGACACTTGCAAGAGAATTTGTTGAAACACCTATGGAAGTTATAGATATGGTTTTTAAATATAAAAAAGCTCAAGAGAAAGCTTTAAAGAGATTAGATAAGTTTAATAATGAAAACCCAGGAGAACTTGATGAAAAAGTAAAAGTTGGAGAAAGATCTGTTGAGGATAATAAAACAGAAACAATCTATGACAGTAAGAGATCTGTAATTAAAGATGAGATCAGAGAACAATTCATAAAAGAATATGAGGGAATATTCATTCACGAAAGACAAGGATCAAACTATGGAGAAGAACAAGGACCACAATATTTAGGAAAGAAAAATCCACCAAATCTAGTATTTAGTTATGAAGATCAAGAGTTGAAGTGGAGATTAGAAGATAAAAAAACTGCAATGTTAAAAAGACACAAAAAGGAAAGTGATTTCTCGCTATGAAGAATAGATCAAAACAACAAAAATCTAGATACTTACAAAACCTAGTTAAGGATAGAATAATAAAGCTTTATCCGTCGCTAACTAAAAAAGATATTAGAACTAGCACCACCGGAGAAAATGGAGCTGATGTTAAGCTATTATCATTGCAAGCTAGGAAGTTATTCCCCTATTCCGTAGAGTGTAAGAATAGATCAGACAATAAACAAATATATTCCTTTTATAAGCAAGCAACAAAACACACTCAACTTGAACCTTTGTTAGTGATCAAAACTTTAAGAGAAAAGCCACTTGCTATAATAGATCTAGAACACTTGTTTGAACTTCAAGAAGATACCGACCACTAGCAATGGAACTTGGCCAAACTGTAAACACACTCTCACACAACAAACTTTACACAAACCTATATAACCCCTGGTATGCTTGGTCGGTGGTAAGTGATTTAAGATTGAGTGAAAGATGTTATAATGTTGCTTTAGCGTGCGGAAACTATGACCACACCAATTCCGTTGCAAAGGTAATTATGACGATAAAAAAAGGAAAAGAAGAACTAGATCAATACACACTTACTAGGAGTGAGTATGCAAATGAGTTAGGAAAGACGCCAAATGCTGTGCGAATGATGATGAGGCACGGGAAATTATCGGGGGAATATAGATTTGACGGATCAAAATATATTTTCAGAGCTCCAGAGAGACCCCGTGAAAGCTATGATAATGACCACCCTACAATTACGAATTTGACCACCAAAAAAATAAAAAAAATTAATAGAGGTAATCATTTCAAAGCTGATTATCCCAACGACGCTTTCCGATTATATAACGAGAGAAAAAAAGAGCAGGCAATATTAAATAAAATTCAAGGTAAGTTTAAAAGTGAAGCTCACGAATTAGAATATAAAAAATTAAATGAGGAAGCTCTAAAGAAATCCCTGGAGAATACTGAAAAGAAAAACAAAGAAAGCTTTAGTCCATTAAAAGATTATGGAGGTCCGGTGGCAATGCGCCGTGTTTCATACCCTATGGATAGAGATAGTTATGAGCCTCCGGCCCCGATTAGAAAGCCATTTAGAGGTTATGACAGTATGGGAAGTTATGATGACGGATCTGTGGAAATAGATGTATCAAGATATTCTGGGAGATCTGTGATTAGTGAACCGCAATTCAAAAGCAAAGTATCAGAGGCCATATGGAGATTAAAAAATAAAAAATGACCACCTTGTTTCCCTGGCGCCTGGTTATATAATATAGAAACATTAGTAATACACTTTAACCCTGGATCTATGCCCATAGGTCTGGGGTTTTTTTTCATATAATTTTTTGTAAAATATTTTTTTTATTATATTTTTTTTGGATTTGATTTTGCCAGGGCTCTATGACTAGAACTAACTACTAAAGGTAAGATATAAGATACATCTAATTATATATGGGGATTGCTCCTCCATAAACGATAGCACAGCGTATCTCAAATGAGCCTCCTTTGGATTGAGAGGCTTGCGAGAGCAACAGCTCGAGCATAAGGAACAAAAAACGAAGATAAGCTTATTTATCCACAGCCCTAAAAGTGAGGAACCAGAGTCTTTTTATAGTACGAACCATAGACTCAAAATGAACAATAAAGTTAATGAAATAAGTCCTATGTTGTCCTATACTAGAACCATAACTAGAACTTTTAGAGATAAATCAAGTTTCTGGTGTGAGTATGTTTGAATAAGCGTTGGTATTCCTTAATTTACTTGGGGAAAAAAGGCGCTTAAATTATGCACTTGAGGGACACACTACCTCACACTAGCTCACACTAGCTTACACTAGATACTACCTAGAATCCTGGTTATATAAAAATAACTATTGTAGGAGTTGGATATGGGCACAGAAAAACTAGAACCACAACTAGATCAAGATGAGATAAAGCAAACTAGAACTCATTTAGAACCTATCAGGTTTAGAGAAGACGCAATCATTAGAGTTAAAAACTCTCAATACAATTTTAATAATAAAAGCTTCTTATTCATTCCATTTAAGGTGAGTAATGATAGCCACCAAAAAGGATTAAAACTTAAGATCTTCAAAGGGACAGCAAGTGATAATAAGACAAGTAAGAAAATATTCTTTATTCAATATTGGTTTAGTGGAAGACCCTCAAAACATAAAATAGGAAACTACTCTCAAAGCTTTGGGGTTAAAGAGTGTGATGAGTATTTGTTAAAGCTTCATAAAACCCACACCGATAATAGAACGGGTTATTGGATAAAAGATCCAAATGAAACTGCAAAGAATGAGAAGAGATTAGTTGATAAACCAGACACAACATTAACTGCGGGCAAATCAGTCAACGAAGTTATTGAGGATTATTGTAAAGGTGGATTTGAAAAGGATAACAGATTAGGTAGTAGAACATCTAAATCTTGTCAGATCTGGTTAAGGTATATGGCGGGATATAATAACCGACAATTATTAGTAGAGTTTGCAGACAACGATAACGGAGAAGCCGTCGCTACATTTAGATCAAATAAACATTTAAGAATTAATGCTCCAAGAGATTGGCAAGATCTGTTTAGAAAATATCCTCCTGGCCGTGGTGTAAAAAAAGATAGACATTATTACAACAGAAGAAAGAAGCAGACTTACACGATCACCGCTTCTAAAAACAAGGCAATTTATGATACGGATCTAGGTAAAAGCTTAATAGAAGATTTAAAGCCTGGAGACATAGAGCATTGGTTAAAAGATATATCTTCCGGCACAATTAAAGAAAACTATTTAAAGGTGTTTATATCCTTGTGGATATGGGCCCGTAAGAAAGGTTGGTTAGGAACAAATCCTGGCGCGTGTCCTATTTCTTTAAAAACTGTTTATATCAAAAAGGAATTAAAGAAATCAGACCCCTATAAAGATGTTGCAATAGAAGACCTAAAAATCCTGGATATATTTTGGGAGAGTAGCGAGGAATTATCAGAAGAATTTCCTTGGGTGGCAGAGTTGCATCAATTTTTATTGACTACATCAATCAGAAAAACAGAGGCTATGAAGTATAAAAAAGAATACATAGATTGGGAGAAGATGACTTATGTAGTTCCAAAAGGTGTCTCTAAAAATAGAAAACTAAATAAAGTGCAACCAATTACACCAGAGATAGAGATATTATTCCGGAATATTTTAAGCATAGGAGAAAGACCTGGTTTGGAATATTACAAAATGAAAGACCACCCTTGGTTATTTGGTACAACAAAATGGAGTGCTGCTAAATATTTTAGTAAGGAACATAAACAATCTCACAAGTCTCATTTAGGATCAGACGAAACTTACACTCCAAGATTAAGAGAATTAATGAGATACAAAGCAGAGGATCCAAATCTTTTATATGCGCCAAAGATCTTAAGAAAATCTTATATAACTTTATCGCAGAAAGTTCACAAAGGTAGATCTGATATTACTGCTTATACATCAAGACACGAAGACTTAAGCCAAATAGGAAGATCTTATAATAAACCTGGTATTGAAACTAGAAGAGCTTGGGCTTCCGAAGTTTCGAAAGTATTTACATTTATTAAGAAAAGGACGGGCACTTGATCAAAGGTCCCACTTGTTTGAACTGTGAGGAAAAAAAGAATACTCCCTACCCTACAACCATAGACGAGAGATCTGGTTTTATATGCCAGGAATGTTATAACTCTAATCTATGGGCAAGCAAAGATTGGGGATTTTATCCCTACTCACGACTAAAGGAACTCTTCCTAAAAAAAGAGGCCAACCAAGAATAGATATTGGCATTGAGTTTGTAATTTATTCAAAGCTATTACAAATATCCAAAGGCAGAAATATTTCGATGTGGAAAGCGTGGGGACAATTAACTAAACATAGAAATTTCCCGGACCTAATGAAGCCCCATTTTCAAAAGATGAAAAGATATAAAAATAGTAAAGCCTGGAGAGATAAAATTCAAGATCCAGATTGGCAGAATGATTACTATAAAAATAATGTAATTAAATCCCAACTCATAAAAAGATTAAAAGAAATAAATTTTACCTACTAACATCTAGTCCATTAGCCTCGCTTCCCGATTACTTACCCTAAACGCATTAGCATAAATTCCCTATAAGTCTGTCTATGCTTAACTATCACTTTAACAGCAAACTATTAAACACGGAGAGCCTATTAAAGGAACTTCAAATACCAATCTCAAATTTAGACTATTGGAAAACGCAATGGAGAAAAAGGGGCAATGAGGATTGGGATATGGGATTGCGGATAATTGGTAGGAGAGCCTATTGGGATCCAATCGTATTTCTGGATTGGCTAAATAAATATCAACTAAAAAATAAACCGAAAGATCAGCGAGACATAAATTTAATTGCTTTCGTTAACAGAAATTCTTCGGTGCAAAAAGAAAGTGTAAATAACTATGACAAATAAATATCAAACCAAGTATGAGCACAACAACCACAAGATAGCTATTACCGATTGGTCCAAGAGTTGGATTAAAAAAAACCCGGAGAAGTTTGCAAAAAATAAACAATATGCAGATTGGGTTAAAAAATATAACGACAATTTCGATTTATTTTTATCAGGCAAAAGATCTAGTGAAGTGTTGAGCTCTCTTGACAACTTACAGGACAAGATAAATGGCAAAAACACCAAATAATATCGAGAAAATAATGTCTAGCGGCGGTCCTAATGAGACCCCGTTAGATATGCAACAATTTATTCAATTAGCAGACAAAGAAACTATTGAGTTTGATGTAATGCAAGATCTGGCAGACACAATTAAAAGAGATTTTGAAAAAGAAAAACAACCAGGAGAAAGTTTTATTGATTGGTTGCAATCTAAACCTACAGATTATTTTAAAAGAATAGAATTATCTGGCGGCGGTAAAGTAATTAATTTTGCAGATTATGCAAAAGCTAAAGATTCAAAAGTTAAAGAAATAGATTTAGCTTCATATTTTACTCCAGGCAAAACATTAGCGTCATTAACAGAGGCAGAAAGAGAAGTTGTTAATAATCTCTTACGAATGTCTTTGGGGAAAAAAGACTAATGAAAATTAAAGAGTACGCCCAAATGATGAAGTACTTGACTAGACCTAAAGCCCCACGAGAAGAAGCTACGGCAACTTGGAACAAACTAGAATCAGAGTTTAATGATGAACGAAAACAAAAGTTAAAAAAGGATAAACAAATGGACGATGAAAAAACGCTTGCAGAAAAACAATTAATAAAGGTTGCTACACAGCCGGACAGTAGAGGTATGTTTCAAAGACTTGTTAAAGAGAATGAAGCCGCAGAACTTGGTAAAAAAATAATTGATAGTAGCCCTATAAAACTTTCAGAGGAAAAGAAAAAAGGTGTAATGAAAGCTGTCCAGCCGCAGGAGAAATTATTTGAGAACTTACCAATATTAAATCAAGGAATTAATAAACCAAAGAAATTCGATTGGGCCAAACAAAAGAAGCATACAGAAAATATGCTAGAAAAGTTTGAAGATACTCCAGATAAAAGATTTATTAATAAAACTCTTAAGCCTGTTGAAAGAAATGAAGACCCAAGAGCTGTTGCATTTAACCCTACTACACAAATATTTAGTAATAAGGATAGAACAGTTGCTTTCAAAAGTTATGATGAAGCCCAAACCTGGAATAAATCTATAGGAGTTATCAAGACAAAATATTATCCAGATGAAGCTACTCCAGAACAAGTTGGAGCATTAGCTGAAAGACTAGAACGATCCAGACAAATTAATGGTGCAGACGGAAGATACGATAAGCCCAAAGCTATTATAAAAAAGAAAAAGATTGTTTCAACTCCAATGCCAAAGATTAATTTTAGTCCAATGCCGGAGCTCCCTCAACCAAGAATTAAAACAGCAGACGAAATTAGAATAGAGCAGAACTTCAAACAGCTCTTAAGAGATAGTGAGCAAAAACAATTTCAAAGAGAGTTTGGCGGCATTAGAGGATTAAAAAAACATACCTATGAATAAATATGAAATCAAATATATGTTGGAGCAAGCAATGAGCTCGGTTGATAGGCTTACTGATACAACAGGAAAGCAATCACTTCATATAGAAAATATATGGGCAGAGATTAAAGACAGAGATAGCACTATAGAACTTTATAAAAGCAAACTCATCGAGAAGAATGAGGAAATTATAAGACTACGAAACCTAATCAAATCTCAATCAGATAAAAACCTTACGGAACACCACTTCCCAACAGAGGTAAATAATTAATGAATAAGATGATTGGGCACAATAACCCGCCAAAAGACAGAGAAATAGATTGGAAGTCTGTCTCCATTAATAAGTGGGAGTACAAAAGTATTGTCCAATGCCAGGAACATATCCAAACAATCAGAGATATCTACGCCGCACTAGATAATAGGCCAAGTAAGAAGTTGAGTATTCCAGACACAATATCAATTTTAACAGCAGACTATTTCGTAAATCATATTTGTCCCGCTTACGACGATAAGGGAAAAAATGTTTATGAGAAATTATTAAAGCAAATCAAAAGGGAGAAAAAAATAAAATGATATCCTCAAAATATCACACAGTATCAATACAGAAAAAGAGTTTTAAAGAACTCCAAGACATACAAAAAATATTACCGATCCGGGCAAGTCTTTCGCAGACCATAGATTGGTTAATACAAGTCGGGCAAAAACAAATTAACCTAACCAAAAGTGAAACTAATGAAAACACCACTAGAATACATAGAAAATAAATATCCAATCATTCCTTGTTATAAAAATGAGAGAAGACCAATCGGAGATAAATGGGAAGACAAACCAACAGGACAGTTAGATAGATTTAATCCTGGAGATAATATTGGAATACATCTTTTAGGTTATATTGATATTGATGTTGATAATATTGTTTGCCACAAATTTTTAAAAAAAATCAAGACATTAGGCTGTGCGGTTTATGGTAGAAAATCTAATCCCGAAAGTCATTTATTATTTATTGGCAGCACTCAATATAAAAAGTTTGTAATGCATAAATCATTAGAGACCTGGTGGAGCTCTCACAGAAAGAAATCAACTATATTAGAAATAAGATCGGGTAAAGGATTGCAATCCATAGGTCCCGGTTCTGTGCTTGAAGATGAAGAGGTTCGTTGGGATAGATACATAGAGCCAACAGAATATCCAGGAGATATAGTAAAAGATATAGAGCTCGTTGTGTTTGCAACAATGCTTTCAATTATATATCCAGGTAAAGGTCAGAGAGACGATTTCTGTTATGCCATTGCTTGCCTGTTAAAGAAATGGGGAAATTGGACAGAGGACAAAATAAATACTTTTATCTTGGAATTAGCAGAGGCAAGTGAGCCGCTAGAAGATAGAGACAGAGACGACAAAAGAGATAACTTTGGAACAAGAACATATAAAGGAAATACTCAAAAAGGATTACCTACTCTTATAGAACAAATGAGCTTACCCGCAGACGGAGTAAAAGATATTTTTAAAGTTGTAGGAATAACTATCGGTAAAGAAAACCAGGAAGACAAAGATAAAAAAATAACTAATCTTAAAATGTACGATTGGGCCGACTACCTGGATTTAGATATTAAAGAGCCAGAGTTTATTATTGAAAGATTATTTAAAACTAAATCAATTAATTTTATATCTGGTCCTAAAGGTAATGGTAAAACAGAATGGACACTTGGCCTAACAGACATACTTTCTAAAGGTGGAGAATTCCTAAATTATAAAGTTAATGAGCCGTGTCCGGTTATTTATGTAGATGGAGAAATGGACGAGTTTGATTTAATTGAGAGAAGAATACCATACACTCAAGTAAGAGCTCCAAAACCGCACTACTTCAATATAATACATTATGCACAACAAGAGGATCAGACAATTCCAGATATTAAGTTTGAGCACGGACAGGATTTAATTCTTAAAAAAGCAAAAGAAATAATAGAAAAAACAGGTAAATCCCCTGTGCTTGTTTTAGACAACTTGAGATCTCTCTCAAACTATAAAGAAAATGATAGTGATGATTGGAGACCGATAGGAGTTTGGCTTAAGAACTTAAGAGCACTTGATATTATTACAATAGTAATTGACCACCACGGCAAAGGAGAAAATGCCGGACCTAGAGGATCATCTTCTAAAACTGATTGGGCTAATGTTTCAATCTTTATTAAAAAGGTGGACAAAGGAAGATCCAAAGGTGCGATGAGAATGGAAATTAAGTTTGATAAAGCTAGAGGCTTAAGACCAGACGAAACAGAAACCTATGAATGTGAATATGACTATAAAGGTAATTGGACAATTCAATCATCAGAAAATCAAAAGAGTGATGAAATAATCCTTGCAACTATTTATGACATTAGACAAATAGATAATTCTAAAGCTAGGAAAGAACACGACCAACTAGATAAGGAATTACAAAAAGGAAACATAACTAAAAAGATCTATAACAAACTATACAAAGCCGCTAGGCGTGAGCACACCACCACTCAATTACAGATCGCGGATAAATGCGGCGTGTCCGTTGGGAAGTTAAATCAACTAATAAATGGATCATTTGAAAACTATTTTATTAGAAGAGCCAACGAAGATTATTTAAAATCAAAAGAAGCTTATGGAGAAAATATTACTCACAAAAGTATCTTGGAATATGACGAGCTTGTAAGTAAGTGGAATATAGAACGAGAGGAAAAATATCCAATAGGATCTAAATATACACAGCAAGAAAAATACCCTAACGGAAATAAGCTGCCGACAGAAAAGTGGTTAAGAGATAACTCCGATATAGCTCCAATAAGATTTAAAGCACTTGGAGAAGCTTGGACGGATTATTACAAAGTGGACCATAATCTAAAGGAGATAGCTTAATGCCTAAAACAAATTGGAGAATAAAACTTAAAGATTATTACACCACACCAGAAAAAGAGAAGCTTCTGAATAAGCATTTAAGATTAGTATATGCAGAAAATCCAGGGGCCTTTAGAGAAGAAATCTTTAGAAAACTAGAACACTCACTAAATACAAGGAGCCTCGACAACTAAAAATGAAATTCAATATTAATACCATAGAGATAAAAATGAATGAACCTACATTGCCACAATCACACTCATTCATTCATTCATTTAGTATAAGGGTTGAATATGAATAAGAACTACACCTCAATAAAAGGCCGTAAGCTACAAACCCTTGTAAGAAACAAATTATTGAAAGTATTTACTCATTTAAAAGAGAATGACATAGATGTTGCTAAAACGGGTGAGAATGGTCCCGATATAAAGCTGTCCAGAATTGCAAAGAGATTAATCCCATATCAATTTGAAACAAAGTCTCAACAGAGAATGAAGACAATTTATTCCTGGCATAGACAAGCAAGTAAGAAAACAAATCTTGACGGCGTCGTCGTAATGAAAATGAATGGCAAAGATCCGTTAGTAGTTATTACTTTAGATTTATTCCTGGATCTGATAAAATGATTACAGCGTGCAGAAATGTTAACCACCCCGTTTCCGTTGCAGAGGTAATTATGACAATATTAAAAGGCAAAAAAGAACTAGATCAATTCACTTTAACCAGAGGCGAGTATGCAAATAAGATAGATAAATCGCCAAATGCTGTCCGTATGATGATGAGACACGGAAAATTATCTGGGGAATATCGTTTTGACGGATCCAAATATTTATTTAAGTCTCCAGAGAGACCGCGTGAAAGCTATGATAATGACCACCTTAATTCTTTCAAGTTGACCACCCAAACAGCTCAACCAAAAAAGGTTAATAGAGGAAACCACTTCAAAGCTGATTATCCTAATGACGCTTTCCGTCTTTATAACGAGAGAAAAAAAGAACAGGCAATATTAAATAAAATTCAAGGTAAGTTTAAGAATAAAGAACACGAATTAGAATATAATAAACTTAATAATGCAGCACTCAAAACTGCTTTGAAAAATACTGAAAAAGATCAATCAAAACAATTTACACCATTAAAGAATTACGGCGGCCCGGTTGCTATGAGAAGAGTTTCCTATCCTAGTATAGATGATGATTATAATTCCAGATCCCCGGCCAGAAAGCCATTTAGAGGTTATGACAGTATTGGATCAGATTATGATGATGGATCTGTTTCCATAGACTTATCGCGATCCCGTCCCGATGATAGAGAGCCGCAATTCAAAGACAAGATACAAGAAAGTATTTGGAGATTAAAAAATAATAAGTAGTTGCTCGTTGCACGCTATTGACCGGATTGAAATTCCTGGTTCGTGGTTATATAATACTTGGACATTAGTAATACACTTTAGCTCCTTTGATTGCTTGCCCGTAGTCAGAGGAGCTTTTTTCATTTTGATATTTTTTTTTGAAAAATATATTTTTTTTATTTTTTTAACTGAAAACATTTTCAACGGCTTTAACTGTCTAAATCAAACTCTATAGGTAAGACTATTAGGATCCCTATTTAAAAAAGGGGTGTTAGGGTCTCTAGGATCAACGGAGAATAGGATCTCATTAGGACCCCTACTTGATTGGGTCCTTGCGAGAGCAACAGCTCGAGCATAAGGAACAAAAAACGAAGATAAGCTTATTTATCCACAGCCCTATAAGTGAGGAAACAGAGTCTTTTTCTACCCCAAACAAGCAACGATGAAATTGAGAAATAGTTAATGAATTATATATAAACTTCGTGTAGTCTGGCAACAAACAGGCAACGAAAGAGATAAAACAAGTTTAGAGTGAGAGTGTTGTTGAATAAGCCTTGGTTTTCCTAAACATAGTAAGGGAAAAAAGGCGCTTAAATTAGGGGTGTGAGGTTCACACTACCTTACACTAGCTCACACTAGCTCACACTAGTTCAAATCACTTTTGTTGTACTTAACAAAATAAGTCAATTAAAGGTGGAGAATGATTGAAGAAAAACTAGATAACAAACAGGCAACAACTGATAAATTACAAAAGGGCAACAAAAGAACCTCTCTTACATTTAGAGATAGTGCCATCGATAAGATAACAAAACAATCCACAAATTTTGAAGGCAAAAGATTTAAGGAGTTTAAGTTTGATGTTTCAAAAGGAACTTCACTCAAGGGATTACTATTAAGGCTATCTAAAAATACAGGGAAGCGGTTTTTTACAATGCAGATCTGGGTCCACAATACAAAGAGGTATTTCACGATTGGACAATACCCAAATATCAGATGTAAAGATGTTGAGAAAATTTGTTTGGACCTTGCTGATACACACCAAGATGAAAGAGGCTTATGGATTAAGAGCCCGATTAAAACCAGAGTAGATGAAAAGAGATTAGTTGATAAACCCGATACAACATTAACTGCCGGTAAATCTCTCAACGATGTTATTGAGGATTACTGTAAAGGCGGCTTTGAAAAGGACAACAAAGTAGGTAGTAGAACATCTAAATCTTGTCAGATCTGGTTAAGGTATATGGCCGGATATAACAACAGACAATTATTAGTGGAGTTTGAAGATAACGATGACGGAGAAGCTGTAGCTAAATTTCTCCCAAACAAACATTTAAGAATTAATGCTCCGAGAGATTGGCAAGATCTGTTTAGAAAATATCCACCAGGCCGTGGTGTAAAAAAGGATAGACATTATTATAATAGAAGAAAGAAGCAGACTTACACTATCACCGCTTCTAAAAACAAGGCAATTTATGATACGGATCTAGGTAAAAGCTTAATAGAAGATTTAAAGCCTGGAGACATAGAGCATTGGTTAAAAGATATATCTTCCGGCACAATTAAAGAAAACTATTTAAAGGTGTTTATATCCTTGTGGATATGGGCCCGTAAGAAAGGTTGGTTAGGAACAAATCCTGGCGCGTGTCCTATTTCTTTAAAAACTGTTTATATCAAAAAGGAATTAAAGAAATCAGACCCCTATAAAGATGTTGCAATAGAAGACCTAAAAATCCTGGATATATTTTGGGAGAGTAGCGAGGAATTATCAGAAGAATTTCCTTGGGTGGCAGAGTTGCATCAATTTTTATTGATTACTTCAATCAGAAAATCAGAGGCTATGAAGTATAAAAAAGAATACATAGATTGGGAGAATATGACTTATG
>Ga0209337_1001694_pt1 | contig 16565 bp, 8 predicted proteins | sample LinPmetageLP53_FD_184044 | JGI IMG/M metagenome (GOLD analysis project Ga0209337, IMG submission 184044) | Marine viral communities from the Pacific Ocean - LP-53 (SPAdes) (version 2) | ecosystem: Environmental > Aquatic > Marine > Oceanic | place: Pacific Ocean | collected 2010-02-08
TGAAAGGTTGGTTCCGTGAACTTAAAAACGGTAGACTACATGGTAGACTATGGGTTGTAGGTACACCGACATTCCGCTGCCGTCATGAAGTCATAGCTAATCTACCAGCTGCAACAGCTACGCTAGGTAAAGAGCTACGTCAGTTACTTGTAGCAGAAGAAGGACGTAAGATTGTAGGTGCTGACTCTAGTGGTAACCAATTCAGATCACTAGCACACTATGTTAATTCACCTGATCTTACTAATCAAATCTTATCTGGTGATATACATCAATATAATGCTGATGTTATAGGTACAGATAGACGTACAGCTAAGACGTGGATCTATGCATATCTATTCGGTGCAGGTGCAGCTAAGCTAGGTCAAGTACTATCAGGTAAGAAGTCAGCTAAAGTTGGCACAGAATCAATGGAGAAATACGGTGATGCTATACCAGGATTAAAGGTTCTAAGAGAAAAGATAGAATCTATATGGAAGATAACATCAGGTCAAGGTAATGTAGAAGGATACATACCAGGTCTTGATGGTCGCCGTGTATATACTCCTCAACCTTATCAAACACTTAACTACTTACTTCAATGCTGCGAAGCTGTGACTACAAAATCTGCTGTAGCTTATCAGATGAAGAAGATTAAATGTGAAGGCTTAGATGCAGAACCTAGATTATACTATCATGACGAGGTTGCATGGTCTGTAGCAGATAAAGATGCTGACAGAGTTCTTGAAATACTAGTAGAATCCTTTGCTGAAGGTCCTAAGAAAGTTGGCGTTGATATAATGGCAGGTGAAGGTTCAATAGGTAACAATTATGCAGAGGTACATTGATGACAACTATAAATATGCTTGTTGATGCAGACTCTATCTTCTTTAAGGTAGCGTATGGATCTAAAGATGAATCAGATTTGCGTGTACATTATGATAGGTTCTGTCGTAAGATGGAACTTACTATTAAAGATAAGCTAGCAAATCCATTTGATGAAGAAGAAAAGTTTAATATATTATATGCAGTAAAGGGTCGTGATAATTTCCGTAAAGATTTATATAAACCTTACAAATCTAATAGACCTAAGCTTGATGAAGAGATAAAACAGAAATTAAATTATCTGTTTAATTACTCTGTATCTAAAGGATCGATACCAGCTCATGGTATGGAAGCAGATGATCTTGTAGCTATCTGGGCTTATGAAGCTAGAGAAAGCGACGATCAATATGTTATATGTGGTATCGATAAAGACTTACTGCAAATACCAGGTAATCATTACAACTATAACAAAGATACATGGCAGTTCGTTGATGACGATCAAGCCCATAAGTCATTGATGTTGCAGTGTTTAACTGGTGACAACACAGATAATATACCAGGACTTAAAGGTATAGGTCCTAAGAAAGCTGAAAAGATTTTACACGGTATACCAGCTGAGCGTAGATGGAATGCTGTAAAGAAATCTTGGCGTGAGAATAAAGCCTCGCTTAAACAGCTTGATATAAGCTATAAGTTACTACGTATGTTAACAACATGGAAGGACTATGACGATATTAGAACACACCTTTATGGTGAAGCCGTTGTCAGCGAACAACATGACGTACCGCAACAAAGCGATAAAGCAGAGGCAGTACATCGACTATCAGAATGAACTACGTGATGAGATCCGAGGGGTTGAATGGCCTTTCGGATCAGATCAAGTAGAATTCTATATTGTAGCAGGCTTCTCTAACAGAGCAGCCGATCTCGACAATGTAATCAAACCACTCTTCGATACATATCAAGGAATCTTTGAAGAGTTTAATGACAATAAGGTATATCATGCAGAACTACACAAAACAATCGTGCCAAGAGGACAAGAGTATATATACGTCAGAGTTGGACGAGTACACGAAAGCAAAATTAAAGAAGGAGCAGCGCATGCAGAAGAAGCAAGCAAGCTCTATGAGAAGAAGGAAGATACGACAAGCTAAAGAAAGGCTATGGAAATGAGTAACTATATACAAACAGAATGCCCGGAATGTGATTCATCAGATGCATTTACTATTTACGATGATGGTGCACACTGTTTTTCATGTAACTATTCTACAAAGAAAGTGATAAATAATATGGATAAAATTAAAGAAATTACTACAGAATTTACAGCTGCTCAAGATAATATACAACAGATAGGAGAGCTAAACAGCTTTGCTATTACAAGTCGTGGTATTTCTAAGCAAGTTGTAGACTATTTCGGTATAAAAATGGCAGTAAATCCTGATGGTTCAGGTGGTTCTCATTATTATCCGTACACTAGAGATAATAAAGTGGTAGCTTACAAAGAACGTAGGCTTCCAAAAGATTTCATTACACACGGAGACTATAAACAATTACAGTTATTCGGTCAAAGTGTAGCAACAGGTGGTAAAATAGTTGTTGTAACTGAAGGAGAACTCGATGCTTGTGCAGTTGCTCAGGCATTTATGGATAAATATAACAAAGTATTTCCAGTTGTTTCAATACCAAGCGCTACAGGTACCAAGAGTTTACTCGATCATCGCTCTTGGCTGAGACGATTTGAATCAGTGGTGCTACTATTTGACTCAGATGATGCAGGAAATGCAGCAGTTGAACGTGCAGCTAAGATAATAGGTGCAGGTAAAGTTAAGGTAGGAGACTTACAAGGCTGTAAAGATCCGTGCGAACTACTTACTAAGCATGGTTCATACAGTATACTACAAGCTATATGGAATGCACCAACATGGTCTCCATCAGGTATAGTAGTAGGTGAACCTATCTGGCGAGAGTTTATGGACAGACAGACGACTATATCTGTACCATATCCAACTTGTTTGCAAGGATTAAATGATAAACTACAAGGAATAAGACACGGTGAAATTACTTTATTTACTTCAGGTACTGGCAGCGGTAAGTCTACTGTCATTAAAGAGATCGCTCTTGATTTACTTGATAAGACTAATAGTAAAGTAGGACTTATATCTCTCGAAGAAAGTATCGGTGATACTGCAGAGAAGTTTATAGCTATGTCTCTTCAGCGATCTCCAATGGATATCAAAGGTATTAAAGATGAAGAACTACGTAAAGGATTTGATACCATATTTAAAGATGAAAGGCTTGTTCTTCTTGACCATCAAGGATCTTGCTCCGACACTTCACTACTAGATAAGATCGAGTACATGGCTCTCATGGGCTGTAAGTATTTAGTACTAGATCACATCACAATCGCTGTATCTGAAGGTTCTGAAGGACGCACCGGTAACGAAGCAATAGATAAATTAATGAGTGATTTACTTAAGATTGTAAAGAAACATGACATATGGCTAGGTCTTATATCACACTTAAGAAAAGCTCAAGGTGATAAGAAATCATTTGAAGAAGGTAACATAGCTTCTATTGACGACATCAAAGGCAGTGGCTCTATTAAGCAGATATCATTTGATATTATAGCATTTGCTAGAAACTTAATAGCAGACGACGATATTAAAAGAAATACAATAGACTTCACAGTACTTAAGTCTAGGTTTACAGGTAATACAGGTAAAGCTGGTCGTGCAACGTACGATCCTAATACAGGTAGACTCAGTGCAATACCAGATGAGAGGTTTGTAGCTATATAATGCCAGATAAAAATAAACTAGATCAGTTATTCATGGAGATTACTAATAAAATATCTAATATGTCTCATGATAACGGTACAAAAGTAGGTGCTATCATTGTTAAAGATGGTAACATATTAAGTATGGGTTACAATGGCATGCCTTCGGGCATGTCTAATAACTGTAAAGATAAACACGGTGTAACTAATAAAGAAGTTATACACGCAGAGGCTAACGCCATCTGTAAGCTAGCGCAAAGTACAAGCTCGTCTAAAGGTGCCACACTATACTGCACGTACTCACCTTGTATTGAATGTGCTAAACTAATACTGCAAAGCGGTATTGAGAGAGTGATATATGCTAACGATTATCGTGATGTAAACGGTAGAATATTACTAGACGATCAAATTAAAATAGGTAAGGTACAATATGCAGGATCAACTTCATTATATACAGGAGAAGATACGTAAAGCTAAAGCTCATATCGCTTGCAGTCTACTAAAGATGTCTACTAGTGCAGACTTACAAGCCTACCTTGTGTTCAGTATGGATACTATTCAACAGCACTTCTCACGTAACAGTATACGTGGTAACAAATCATATCAAGGTGAAGCTAATCTAACTCACTTAAGTACTACTATAGGTACATATATTCTTGATGATATAAATTATTATCATGATGACCTACCACCTTGGGAATGGTTTAAACTACGTGTAATGATGGGTGATCTAATGTTAGAAGCATTCTATCAAACACACCAGATAAATATAGGTAAGAATAAGAATGAAGAGTTCGTACCAATGGAAAGTCTGGATCGTAGTCTTAAAAGAAGTCGTACACATTACATAGTAGTTCCAGAGTTATGGAATCTAGATGTACCTGAAGGTAGTAAAGATCTACTAATAGGTACTGATTTCACTAGACCTCTAGACATAGATGATATCATGCAGCCTACTGGCAGACCTGTTATAAAAGGTTGGACAGAACAAAGAACTGCTGAGTTTAAATACTATATGCGTAGAGATTTCATTCAGAGTATGAATGTATTACAACAAACTCCTTGGAAAATCAATACCCAAGTTCGTGATATACTACATCGTAATCGCGATAAAATATTAAATCAACATAAGAAATTTCCAAAGAAATATAAGTCAAAGATTATAGAATTTGATTTAACTATGGCTCGTTCAGATTTAATAGATGATAGAACTTTCTATCAGTATACTGAAGCAGACTATCGTGGACGTATATACTACACTACACCATTCTTAAACTTTCAAAGTAACGATATAGCTAGAGGTCAGATGCTATTCTCTAATGGAAAGCTTATGACAGCAGCAGGTATAAGAAGATTATACATACATATAGCTTGCTGCTACAACGAAACATATCATAAGGATAGTTTACCAGAGTGGCTAACGACAGACTATAAGCCATACCTTGAGGACGAGGGACTAGAAGATATATCAGTAGATAAGATGACGCTAGACGATCGCGAGGCGTGGACAGAGAATAACTTAAGACGTATACTAGACATAGCTTACAACCAGACAATAGACTTAACTGCCGAGAAACCTATAACATTTCTTGCTTGTGCATTAGAAATATACGATGCAACATCAACTGATGAACCTTGGTATACTTACTTACCTATACCTATTGATGGTAGTAACAATGGCTGGCAACATCTATGTGCTATATCTAAAGATAAAGAAGCAGCTGAACTTGTTGGCATCGTACCTCAGAAAATACAAAAAGATTTCTATGTACAGTGTGCTAAGAATTTAATCAGTAGATTACCTGAATGGTTTGATGAGAGGCAGATGCCTATGAAACATATCCGTAAAGGTATAGCTAAGCGTGGATCTATGACCCGTGCTTACAGTGCAGGCGCTAAGAAGATTGCAGAGAATATGTATCTTGATTGCCACGTAGAAGGATACTTAGAACGATACAACATTACTAAAGATGATTGCCAATTACTAGCTAAGCATTTAGTCAAAGCTATTGATGATGTATGTGCTGGTCCACTACAGACTATGAAGTTTCTACAGAAGATAGCTGAAGCAGAGATTGCTTCTGACTTTGCTAAAGAAACTAAACAGAAATCTATAAAGTGGACTACTCCATCTGGATTCCCAGTTATATATGAAGCATTCATAGATAATGAATTCAAAGAGAAAGCTATTATAAGTTGCAGTGAAAGACAAATTAAACCTGTTATTAGAAAGGATGACGGAACTGAGGAGGTAACTGATACCATACGTATACAACATGTAGGTAAAGAGAATACTACTAAGCCTAAGATTAAATCGTTTATGTCAGGTATATCTCCTAACTTTGTGCACTCAATGGACGCTGCTCATATGGCAAACGTAATACAGCAATGGGATGGAGACTTCGGTGCTATCCACGATTCATTCAGCGTACACGCATGTGATGTTGATGAATTACTACAGATAATCAAAGATGAATTCGTAATTATGTACGATCATGATAACTATTTTAATACGATAGAACGTATGATCGTTACAAATCATAATAATTTTAACTACACACAACCAAAGACTGGATCTTTGGAGATAAGAGAGGTGCAAGACAGTGAATACTTCTTCGCGTAAAGGAATACTACCAGTAAGATTAGGTATAGAGCCAGATAATAAGACAGCATTAAGTGAATTGAATATGGATCCGTCCTTAGCAGACTCAATGACTGATAGAGAATTAGATTTATTAATAATAGATAATGAATATAATAGAATAGTAGATTACTACAACAGCGAGGGTAAGGATGGTAAACAACCAGCTGGTATTTGGAAGGCTCATGCCATGAAACAAATGAAAGATAATTAAAAATAAAAAGCCCCTAAGAATACCGTAATGGTACTCTTAGGGGCTATTTTTTTTATCCAACATTTTGAGGAGAAAGACTTTGTCTATCTACCTCTTTAAATATTTTAGCTACGTTATTCTTAGTAATCCTAGATAAGCCAGCATTTCTTGCACTTAGTTTAATGTGCTTGTTTATTATATTAGTTATATCATAGATCTGTTTATTAGTTAAAACCTTTGAATATAAAGGATTAGGTATCCCAGCTTTTCTTATATCGTTAAGTATACTCATTCTTGTTTTGAATGCTATATCACCTATACGTTTTAGGTAAGCGTCTGTAGATTCTGGTCTTGAAAGCTTAACTAACGTTGCTGCTCCATTCACTACCTTAAACTCTTTACCCATAGGTGGAGCTTGTTGAGTTCTTTTTATGGCATCAGTAAGATATATATCCTTACCCATTTCTCCACTCTTTTTAACAACAGTGGTAAATAAATAAGCAAGACCTTTATGCTCTCCTTCTCCTCTCTTAGCAAGCTCCCAATCTACTTTAACATTAGCATTAACTCCTGTCATCTTAGCTTCATAATCTTTATTAGCTTCAGAGTACCATTCATCTGTTACTGATGTGATATAGCTATGATTCTTTATACTATTAGCCCAGTTTTTATTAGCCTCTTCACGAACAGTTTCATAAGAACCTAGATCAGTAACAAACGCATCGAATATAGGAAGCATAAATGCTCCACTCTTAGATCCGTTTTGTTTAGCAACTTCGTTTATTCTTTTCCAAGAAGCTCCTGTTCCTGTACGAGCTATCATGTTAGCATCATAACTTTGTACACCAATAGCTTGTATCCTACCGCCGTAACCTCCAGGACCTATGTCTCCACGTATAGCAGAGCCAGATACTCTAGACCCGTAGAACTGAGTTGTTATCTGTTGTACTTTACTATTAGGATCTTCAGGTCTGATATCATAGCCATACGATTTATCAAGGAAACTTTCCCTACCTGCTGCATAAGATTTAAAACCCATAGCATTTGTAAATACTAGAGGTATGTCTGTCATTTGAGCAAACAAAGCATTAGCTTTCATAACTTTACCAGCAGCTATAACATGATTACTTAATACATTAAATATAGAATCAACAAGCATTGTATGTAAAAATAATACCGCTTCTTCTTTAGATATATTATTTAGTGCCATTAACTCTTGTATAAGCTCGGAAGATTTACCTGTATCTATAACTTCTTTAACATGTTGCTTAAGTGATTCAATCTCTTGACCATATCCCATAGTCATAGGAGATTTCTTAAGGAAAACATTCCTATCAGCGATAGCTAATTTAAGAAGCTGTTCGTATATACCGTGTTGCTCTTCTTTATAGAGCGTACCTTGAAACTCACCAAGTCTGGCAAGCATATCAACACCCATAGCATCACGTAAATCTGGTAAGTCTGTAGCGTAGTAGTCCTGATCTCTTAGTAATCCAGCACGCTGCGCCATTTCATACACACCAATCAGTGCAGCATTAGTAGCAGGACCGTGCGTACGACCATCAATCTCTACACTTATAGATGTAGAGAACTGAGATTTATCAGCAGCAGCTTTTTCATATTTAGCTAGATCCATATAGTAATCAGCAAACAAAGGAGCTTCTTTATCGTGACCAGCTAAAATCTTTTTAAGATCAGGGAATTGAGATAAAGGATCGGCAGCATATAAGTTACTACTGAAAATCTCTTCTTTAATTGCCCGTGTTTCATTAACATCCTTAGCATTAGCTAATCTCTGTATATTCTCTTTAGCTTGAGTAACATTAAAACTATTCTTAGCTGCTAGTAATGCTTCACCATAGCGTACTGCTTGCCAATAAGATGAAGATTTATTTTTTCTTTGCTCTTCAAATATTCTTAAGCGTTGTTTAGTAGATAGTTTATCTATACCCTTAGCATTAGGATCTGCTTCTACTATAGGATCTGTCAAGATTCTAGTAGCTATTACTTCTTTCCAACTTGTTTCTAATTTACTATCAGATCTAGGTTTAAACGTAAACACATTACCACTACCAACAACACTACGTATTATCTTATGTGATTGAGGATTATATAATGTCTGTTGGACATGTGTCCGACCTGTTAAAGCTTGTACAGCATATGTAATGTAATTAGCTTTACCACCGTATCTAGCAATAGAATCTATTAAAGTAAACATTTTCTCTTGTTCTTGTCTAACTATTTGTTTTGGATCATACTTATCTAAGATAGCATCTAACGCTAGTATCTTCTCCCTATTTTCTTCAGGAGCTAGCATAAGCTGGTCGCGTTCTAGCATATAAGCTTGTCGTTGTCTGTCTGCTTTGCGCTCTCTCTTTATACCTACTTCAAACATGTCAGCGTAATAATTACTTCCGCTATCTGTTTCACCATCAAAGTTTCCTAAAGCTTGCATGGCAAACATTAAAGATAACGCTTCTCTATTAGGATCACTGACAAGAGCTATGCTATTATAGTTAGCAGTTGACTGCTCTATCAAAGACATATCACCTAAATCTTTATCCATAACAGTAGTTCTTTTACGAGTATATCTCTGTCCTTCATTGGACAGTTGACCAGTTGGCGTATTCTGAGGAGGTACTTCAGGTCTTGAGAATAAAGCTTTAAAACTATTATTAAGAACATTAAGATTACTTACACCTTTAGGAGTAAGAATAAAATCTACTTGTCCTTTTTGTCCTTTAATAATACCAGTCTTTTGAGTATCTCTATAAAGCATCTCAGGATTAGCTGCACTATAAAGTTCTTTACTTAAGTCTCCAAGCAAAGTGAAAGTCTCTTGTGTAATCTTACCTGCATCTGATACATAGCTATCAGTAGGTATGCCTTGCATTAAAGCTTGCTGTCTTTTCCAAGTTTCATAAACTTGTTTGCCTAACAGCGCATTACCTTTAGATTTAGATATTACCTTAGGTCTATACGCTGTAGTATCTGAGTTATCTATTTCGATATCATTCTCTATAACTTCAAGATTATCATCGATATCTGAGCTAGCATCGGAAGATATTAAAGTATTATATAAATGATCTTCCACAGTTAGAGATATAACTTTACCTAGTTCTGGATCAGGTACTATAACTCCGTCTTGTTCTATACCTCCATTCATTATTTCTGGATCAAACAATAAAGAAGTTAAATTAACTCCTGTTATACCACCTTGTTTAGCAGGCACAAATTTATCAGGTGCAGCTGTACTTCTAGTAGCTTCATCAAAACCATCTTCAAGAACCCTATCTTGTTTGTATTCAGTAAGGCTTGCTGCTAATCTTTGATTAATAACATCACCAGTTTGTGCAGCTCTTTGTAATGCAGCATTGATAGGAGAATCAACTGCGAAAGAAGCAGGTGATAGATCAGCTGTACCTAACCTTTCAGTTAATGCAGCTACTCTTTCACGATCCCATTGCTCAAACTGCTCGGCATCCATATCAATAGGACTAACTGGTTCAGGTGATCTTAACTCATTGCCTGCAGTATCTACGTTTTCTCTTTCAATAACATCATCTACGTTAGCGCTTGATATAACTGGGGCTATTGGATCTACATTATCATCAGAAACTTTTGATTGTTCAGCTTGAGGTATATGGTTAAATAGTCTATTTTTCTTTTCATCAAGAGCATTTACGAGAGGCGAAGAACCTGCCACTACACCAGCTCCACCTGTTCCACCTTTTCCTGCCATTAGTTATACTCCTTCTTTTTAGGTTTAATCGGTTCGGATTTACCGAATATTCCTTCAGATATATTTCTATTAAGTCTATTAAATGGTCCAATAAGTGGAGCAGTTTTTAGAAATGCATACAAACCTTTATCAGGTTGGCCTTGTATTATCTTACCTGCTCCTGAATATACACGAGATACATTAGATAATGCTGCTGCTTCTCCAGATATAGTATTGAAAAACCATTCTGCTGGATTGTCTGACGACTGTTCATATATAGGATACACAAAGTTCATAACTCTTTCACCAGTACCTAATAATCCTGATGCACCTATACCTCTCTGTATTTTTTCTACAGGATCTAAGTAAGGAGTCGGCTCTCCATATTTAAGTAAGTCTTTTAAATACTGCGACATGAATCCTAAGAATATCATAGTTGTCATAATAGCAAATGCATTATACTTAAGTGATGGGTTACCACGTTTAACATACTCACCCCACATCTTAGGTATTTGATTAGCTGTGAACGTAGATATAAAACCTTGGAACTGAGTAAACAAAGCTAGATGCTGGTTCTGATAGAACAAAGGTCTGTTGGCCGTGTTAGGAAGTGCGATAGCTATATTAACAAAGTTAAACTCTGCATCAAGCATCATCATATCAAACTCTTTCTGCTGCTCTAATGACCATGGACCTGCTTGTGTATTACTGTTAATAAGTAAGTTCACATTTATACCTAAGTTTCTAAGAAGTTCTTCAGATTCTTGGGCATCATTATTTTTCGGTGCACCAGATCTTCTTTGATCTATTATAGTATCTAAATGACTCATAATATAATCATCTGCAATAGATGCACGTATGCTACGAGTATAATCTGTCCACTGCTGTAGACCTATTACTCTAAAATACTTATCTAATAAACGTCTTGAAGCGTGGGTAGTTTCTGTAGCACCTGTCGTCTGTGCTGCGCCTACATCCCAATCAAAGAAGCCAAGCTCTTTTATTCTTGCTTGTCTTGTTTCTTTTTTAAGCTGGCGATTAGTAGAGTTCCATCTTGGGTCTGTCATTGTAGCCCACATAGCCTGTGCAGCTTCTTTAGATGCATTACGTATCTCTTTAAATATTATATTAGGAGGTACGCTCACTGCTGTAATAGCTAATTCAACAAATGAAGATATAGTTGCAAGAGGTAAACCAGCTATAGTAGTCCATACTCCTAGATTTTTCTGTATCTTAGATATGTTAGCGTTCTTAATACGTTTGTAGTTACCTGATTCAGCATTTAAATAGTCTTGCATTTGTTTAGCTATTCTATTTACTTCCTCTTCAGGTACTCCTTCTTTTACAGCGTTGTTTAAATGGAAAGCAATCTTTTCATTACCATCACCTAGAAATTCTTGGTATGTAATGAATCTTGATGCTGACTTAGACGCGTTAGATATATTAACAAAGGCATCGTTCTCCATAAACTCTAAGAATTCTTTCTTTTCAGATAAACCTAGCGTACGTCCTTTGTGAGATGCAGGTACAAATCTACCTCCACCTACGTTAAAGTCTTGCTCACTACTTAAAGTATCTTGATTAAGAATATTATCAGTTAATGTAGTAGCATCAGACTTACTCATTTTATATGTAGTCATTAGTGTCTGTATAAACTTGGCTCTATTTTTTTCAATAGCCGCTTTATTAAATGACTTGTATTTCATTAGGTAATTATTAAGTTTACCAACATTAAAATCCTTACCGTTAGTTTTAGCAGCTGACTTCTGATCTGCGTATAGTTTTTCACCAAGTATAGTTACATCGCTATAGTACTGTCGTAACCAAGTCTCATGAACTTTTAAATCAGCAGGTAAAGTATCCCATTTTATATCGCTACCTGTTTTATCTCCTAACCACATTCCAAAAGAAGTAATTATTGCAGAGATACCTGCTTGGTCTACTGTTTTAAACCCAGCTTTCTGTGCGTATTCTGCAGGGGTAGAAACTAAATTACGATACTGAGTTAGCAAATGCTTCTTTCTATTTTCAAAGTTAACACCTGAAAACGTACGTTGTAAGTTAGCTCCAAACATATCTGCTAGTTTACGTAGTGAACGAGACTTTTCTTGTAGAGTATCTGAGAATATAAAACGTGTAGATCCTCTCCATAAAGCAGGCACAGATTCCCATGCTCGTTTAACTCTTTGCCAAGTATCCATATTTTTATCAGATGCTTTGCTCTCACTACCACGTTGGTCCATACTTTTAGAAGATAGATCAATAGGTTCTACATTATATTTAGCTTCTATTAAAGAGGCTTGTGCAAGTCTTGCTGCATAATCACCGTCAGTCTCTGTTTGTATTGACATAGTACCATCTGCTAATATGACACCTCCGCTTTTTCTTTGCGGAAGTCTTAAGAAATCTATTTTTTGCTGATCCCTTTTAGACACAGGCTTTTTAACTTTTCTACGACCTATTTCTATTCCAGTCTCTTCATTAAGGTTTTGTATAGAGGGTATGTAACCGGACTCATCTAACTCTGCTTCTGCTTGAGCTCCAGCTCTTGATAGTTTATTTGGATCTGCTTCAGCTTGTCTTACAGCTATGTCAGTCCAAGCTCCTACATCAATCGCTGCTCCTGGTATAGCAAATCCTCCACCAAGAGTACCACCGGCTATAGTAGCATTAAGTAATCTATTCTGTAATTCAACAGCGTTAAATACTTTATCACTACCAACTACAGCAGCCATATAGGCTGTTGCTTCTTGCATAGCTTCAGTAGTACCTTCTACTGCTGAGCCAACACCCATCCTTTTAGTAAGAGATCTTAATATATTACGGGCTTTAAGTTGATCTTTAGCTACAGTCGCAGCTGCACCTGTAAGTAGAGCAGCCTCTTTTCTAGTAGCTTGAGCTATAACAAGACGAGCTTGGTCTATAGTTAATGTGTTTCCAGGCTTAGCCATCAATCCTTTGACAGCTTTCTCAACCACATCCTTACTCATGAAACTACCAGTGATACCTTTCAAACCTATTCTATCTAGTACAGCTTGAGTTATACCAGCAGCCACAGCAAGCGTAGCACTTTTGTCTTCGCCTTCCATCTCATTCCAAGTTTGACCTGTATACAGAGCAACAATAGGTAACATAGATGCACCATAAGTAGGAGCTGCTAACGCTGCTCCAACCATAGTTGTAGCCATATAAGGTAAGGATACTACAGCATTATTACCTAAGAATTCAAAGAACTCTCCAACGTTATCTATATCCCATTCATTGCCGATAGTATTACCAGCATCATCTAGTCTAGGTTTAAGAGCACTTAACTTTACTTGTGGCATGTTCTCTAATTTAGAACGAAGCCTTGATATATTCTGCTCACCATAGTTTTCCATCCAGTCGAAACCAGTTTTCTCACCAAGCATATCAGCTATACCATATAGACCTTCCATAGCTCCAGTAGTTCCAACATCCCATGATGTGCTTAACGGATGCTTAGAGTTATTCATAATATCTCTATCACTACTACGTAGACTTACTAAGTCTGTAGTGTAGGTTTTAGCTACAGCTTGACGTTGCTCATATGCTTCTATAGATTCACCGGGTTTACGTTCAGAATATAAACTAGCTAACTGCTTCTCATCAAGCGCTTCCTTTCTAATTAGTTTACTATAGTCTCCTGATTCAGCATCAGTAGCTTTTTTAATAAGTTTGGCACCAACTTCCCAGTCAGTCATGCCAGCTTCGTATGCTGAGTCTGCCCTAAAGAGTTCACCATACGCTGCTTTTTCTATATCACTTTTACTACTGTAAGTATTTATATCTGCTAAACCTTGAGATGCAAGAGTAGCGGAGAAATCATTACCATAATCATCTTTGAGTCTAACTAATTGACGGCTGCCTGTTGTGTCCATCTTAGGAGAACCGTCTTCATTAGTTAAATATACTACATTTGTAAACCCTTTTTCATTAGCAAATTTAGGTATTACTAAGTTAGCCATGTCACCGCCAGCGGTTCCTGGAAGTAGAGTTAGATCTCTATCTTTTTGTAGTATCCTAGTTTTTTCGGCTACTTCTAATCCTTCGATACGGAGAGTATTATTATTAGAATCTATTAAAGTATCGGCATCAGAGAATGTAAAACCACCACCACCCTTTAAAGAATTATCGGGTAGTGATACGTTTTGTAAACGATTTGTTCCCATTAGGTAACTCCTTTTACTATGGATTTAATCCTGCTATTTCTCTACGAACCCAAGCCATAAATAAAGACTCGCCTTTTTTAAGATTATTTTCAGCAGCTTGTATATTAGATTTATTACCGCTTATAGAAACCATTACACCATCCATTTTGAAAGACGTTGACGTTCCTGCCATGTCAGCTTGAAACAAATTGAAATAATCTCTATATTTATCTATCATTTCTCCTTGACCTTTAACACTAGTAACATCTTTAATTTTATTTTTACCTGCGTTGGCAAGTTTTTCATTGAAATTAATAACTTGTAATGTGTTAGGTGTCTTACCATCAGCACTCTCAAATAGTTCTGCTCCAATACCTGATCTCTGTCTTATCATTGCTGCATTTAAGTAAGGTTTAATATTACCTACTGTAAGTTTTTTGTGCAAAGCCAAATCTTTTTTCATTGCCTCGAACGCTAGTCTTGATACTTCAGCTGCCGCTCCTAAATTTAAGTCACGATCCTCAGCAAATTTAGCTACTTGAAGAGATAATGTATCAGAACCAACTGTTAGCCTTTGCATTTCCAAAGTGCCATTGTTGTCTTCATCTTTATTTATAGTAATCATCTCGTTAAGAGAACCAGCTAATGCCTTAGCAGCTTTGTTAGTTCTTTCTATATATTCGTCTGTACCTTTAACTCGACTAGCATTCTTCTGATTCCAATCAAGACCTATAGGTTGCATATAACCTGGTTTCTTAGGGTCACTAGGATTAAATGTGTAGTAAGTATCTTTAGAACCATCAGCTCTTGTTCTTTCAACTTGAATACCAGTTATAGCTTTACCAGCTTTAGCACTATAGAATTCTTTATTATTACCTTTTAAATTATAAGTAGCTCCACCACCTGATATTTCATCTAAGTCACTTTCTTTTCTAGAATTTTTGTATAGCTCAATAGAAGCTGGTGTATATAACTTAGAAGTAATAGCTGCTTTAACACGAGCTGTGTGATTAGCATCATTAGTTTCAATACGCTTAAGATAATATTTACCAGACCAAGCTAGTGAACCACTATGAGAAGCACCCATAGCACGAGAACCAAGATACAAAATAGCCATACGTTTCAATTCATCTGTATCAAGTAGATCACCAAAGAATTTCTTTAAGAATCCTTCTGTCTTCTCAATTACTATAGGTTCTTCTTTTAACTTTTCCTTACCCTTATTAATAACAGCATTAATGTCTGTACTTACTTTACTATCGGTACCATCTCCTGTATTTATTACTGTACTTAATCTGTTTTTAAGTGCACCTGTATTTAATAACGCACTTGATTCTACATCACCATCTTCAATACCTGTAGTAACCTTCAAGTTACCTTGTTTAGTAAATGAAGACTCATAAGTTTTATTAGCTTCAACAAGTCTTTCTTTCTCATTTGCAAGTTCTAACGCTAGCGCAGCTGCTTTTTCTTCAGCTTCTATTCGTAATTTTTCTAACCCATTTGCTTTTGCTCTCTTAGCTATTAAAGTTTGTTCTTCATATTCGCTAGTTAATCTTTTAAACTCTTTCTCTGCTAAGACTTTCTCACTAATACGTTGTTGCACAATCCTAGTATCTTGAACTTTTATAACATCTGCTTGCGCCTGCTCCCATTTTCTTTTAAGCTCTTTAATTTGACTGTCACTGCCACCCTTCTTTATAGCATTTTCAAGTGCGTTTTCAAGTGTTACTACTTTTTTCTTTTTATTTTTTTCAACATCAGTGATATCGTCTATGAAATCACTAGTGCCATCACCTATAACAAAACCACTAGGCACAAAATTCTTTTCAGTAAGTTGCGTTAACTTTTCTTTAGCTAGCTTCTTTTTATCTGCTGCAGTTAACGGCCTTACACTATCTGGACTATCAAAATTTCTGCGCTCCTCGCTACCTTCTTCTCGCTGTAAAGCGTTTAGATAGTCTTCTTCTTTTATATCTGATTGCATTTGCTTTACAGAGTCTGTATTAGAATATTCATCAGCTGAAGGTATACTAGTATTCATCGGAGATGGAACCCTAGGATCTTGATACTCAGCTCCACTGTATCCAGTATTAGCAGGAACTTTACGTTTGTCAACTAACTCTAATTCAGGTATCATATACCCATCACCTGTTGAATCAGGATTTTCTACTAAATCAAATAGAGAAGCTCCTTGCTTTTCAGTATATGTAGATGGTCGTCTTGGTTTATCGTAGTTACCGTTTCGCTCATCATAGTAATCT
>Ga0209337_1001695_pt1 | contig 16559 bp, 35 predicted proteins | sample LinPmetageLP53_FD_184044 | JGI IMG/M metagenome (GOLD analysis project Ga0209337, IMG submission 184044) | Marine viral communities from the Pacific Ocean - LP-53 (SPAdes) (version 2) | ecosystem: Environmental > Aquatic > Marine > Oceanic | place: Pacific Ocean | collected 2010-02-08
GCTACTACGTATAACCAATTGATAGCCAGGCCTATATAATATAAACAGAAACATGAACTTGCTCCAGGCTATACACGTTATAGGGTATTACCTCATGTAAAGGTTTAGATAACGTATATAACGTGCGATAGACCCGTTAAGGCCTATTGCAACTATCTGAACGAGGTTACTTATATGACGCGCTCCTCGGCTAGCGCGGTTGGTCAATAGGACAAATTCCTATATAAAAATTAGGATAATCGGAAGAAAGACGTATACCTCAACACTTATTTATCCTATACAATACCTTGCAGCTGATATAGCTATATTATCTATACGTAAATAAAATAGTATTTTTCAATTGATTGGTAATAAGAACATCTAATGAACTAACTAATATGATTAAAGCTCTATTAAACTATACTATAATCCTATAGGATATGTTCGGTTAACTACCTTTAGTCCTTTGGATTCTCGTTCAGAGACTCGTAGAGCCAAGCTCCTATCAACCAGCATATATATCCTATTGCTAACCATATAACTATAGGTAACATCCATAGCACAAATACACAAAAGAAGAAACCTATAACCATCTTGAACATGTTACTTAAGCATCCATTATCCATAACTAGTTTCTCTTTTGATCTATTGCACCACCCTTCACATATCTAATTGAATCTGATGCACCATCTTCATAATCTAATCGCTCCATTATATATACTATACTTGCTTTAATGGTATCTATATCGCTTTGTGTATTACGTATTATACTATACATGCTATCCTGATATGCAATATCATCTGCGGTAGGTATCCATACTGGTTCTTGCACCACTTCAATTGTCTCTTCAAGCTCCATAGGCTGTATGTATTCATAAGTTCCGTAACATAATAAAGCCAATAAGAGCATGCAGACTATTGTTATTAGTGTTCTATTCATATATCTATTCTCTTCCATTATTCTCCTTGTATTATTTTAATTGTATCTGATAGTCTTATATACCAATGTCCTTGATGGTTCAATTTATTTGCTGCCCATAACTCATCTAGTACTTCTTCTCTTATATGCTTCCGTACTGGATGTATCACTTTATCCATAACATCATCTATGTTTCCTTCAATCCTTTCATTGCCATAATCCCCTGGCTTCCTTGATCGTATCACATCCTTATTCCTTTCATATATCCTTGCTTCATCCATCAATTGTATCTCCACATCTGCCGGATCCTTACTCATATGCACATCTGCAAGGTTACCTCCTAACTTACCATGGCTTTCTTTTTTACTTTTGGAAGGTCCATATTCTATTTCATTTACCTTTTTCATCCATTCATCTTTTGTCATTACTTATCTTATTTTTAATTATTAATATATCCCTTCTAGCGAGCCACCGGCGAGCGGAGGCCACACTATAACCAACTCCACACTTCCACCAACACAACCGCCACCAAACAAATCAACCAAATCGATACTATTCCTATCAATGATCCAAATACCATTTGCTCACTGAACTTTAATTGATCCTTTCTTTTACCTTGGTCCATTCTTATTTCTTTTTACTCCATATACTATGTACAGATGCAGTTATACCTGGTACTATATTACCTGATGAATCTCTAATAGCGGCTTCACATTCCCACCTTCTAGTAATTATTACATTATCTGTTACTTCTTCTACTTTATGATACTTTGGATTAGCGCTTCCCAGCTTTGTTTTCTTTGGCATTTCTTTGTCCTTTTTTAGTTATTCTATTGTATTTATAATTTGGTCCGTAATTCCATAATATTTCTTCTCCTTGTTTAATATCCTTAATGGCTTGGAATACTAGTAATCTATTCTCTGGGTCATGATATGTTTTACAATTCTCCTCGAAACTATGATTATAAGTCATTGCATTACCACTAGGTATTATCCAATAATGTTCATCGGTTGGTCCAGTAAATCTATATTGTGACATTGTATCAATGTTTGTTATGTATACTTGTCCTTCCATATATTCATACTTAGGTTCTATACATTGTGTTGGTACTACACACTCTTCTATAATATCATTAGCCTTGATATCTTCTTTTGCAAAGTTACCGTACTGATGTATCAGACTCTTACGTACTTCTACCTTACATATTAATATATCCTTATTCATTACAATTTTTCCATAAACCATTTTTCTTGGCATTTATCCGTGCTACTCCTTCGTTCCAATTGTCTTGACTATATTCTTGATCATCCTTTCTATCAATTGGTACACCTGGCCCATCAATGGATGCAGAGTATTGTTGTTGTCTATCTTCTAACTGCGCATATTCATCAACTGTTAAACTACATAATATATAATCATCCCAATCTATATGATCATAATTCTTTTTCATATGATATGGTATTACTCTTGATACCTTTCCATTTAGTATTTCATCTTTAACTGCCCAAACCATTACCTTCATACTTTTTCCTTTGTTTTTATTTTATTCATATTATTTAATAATCTCTTATTTTGGCCATCAGAACTATTAAAAATATAATTACCTATTGTAAATACTAAACATATTAGTATTACTCCTACAAATGTCATTCCGAATATCACTACTATTGTTTCTTCCATTATCTATATATTTCCATTATGTCCTTAACTATATGATTACCTGCTTTAATTATTTCAAGTTTTATCTTTGCTCCGGACAATGATTGTGCTCCAACCTGGCCTTGTACACCTGTAACGCTTAATTCTCTAGTCCAACTTTTACTAAACCAACCTCTCTCTTGCTCGATAAAGTATTGTACCGTACCTCTTAATTTGTTTTCTTCTCTTACTATTCTATACATAATATTTAATTTTTAATAATACCTTCTTCGTTCTTTACTCTTACTCAACTGAGCTAATAATCGCTCACATACTTCTAATGTGATTTCATTAGCATAATACATATCGTATATCAATCTACTCATACCTCACCTTTTCTTATATAACTATTCCATGCCGATCCTATTATTACTAGACTTATAATACCTATAAATCCATACGCAACATACCACGGTGATGATGTGATATCCTTTCCCATTATAGCTGGCCAACCCATTATCAATAACCAACCTAAGAAGAACACAAATGGATTATTCATTAATTTATTCTCAACCTTAACTGTTCTCTCTTTATTTAATAGTCTACTTAGAGCTCCTTGCATATCTTTACCATATGCTGGTTGCTTATGTACTGTACCATCTAGTTCGGCTATAGTGATCATATACTTACAGTAGCCTGGATTACTTTTACTACGTTCTATTAGTGTACAATCTATAGCTCTACGTCTATTGTATTTACTTTTCTTCATTAGTTTACAAAGCTTATTTGGTATAATTCCTTATTATACTTATCCTTTTTAAGGTGGTCCGTACCTATAGCAATTCTATATTTTGATTTTACATCATTAAGCATTGCTATACAATCTTGTTTAGATTTGCAATAGAATGATAATGTATTAAAAGTCTTTTTCTTAACTTCATTTATATCTTGGCCTTTTGCACCTTTAATCTTTTTACCAGTTTCTACACTAGTTGTTTTTGCATTTTCAATATGCACTGTTAATCTGTAATTATTCATTTAATTATTTTTTTTATTATTGATTATTGTTATTATAAATCCTGAAATGAAATACATTATTCCCACAGGCCATATTAATATTGCTATTACTCTTGTGTTCCAATCCCATTCAGATCCTTCTGGTAATTTATTTCCTTGACTTTGATAATACCAAGTACTTAAGTCTACGACTAAAGAAAATATTACGCCAATGAATAGATAATATATAAAAGTCTCTAACATAACTTATTTTTATATTTCATTAGGTCTGCACATTTCTCATACTGCTCTGATTCTACATAGTATTCAATTAGAAACTCTACTAATTCTTTCCTACTTACTTCGTTATGTAGATGTGGAAACTTTGCAGTATAATCAGATGAGAATGGATTAAATAATACTGCGGTTTCAATATACTGATCGATACTACCTTCCTGCATTGATTCCTTTTCTTTCATTGATTCATATGTCGCCTTACCTGTTAAGATAAGATATGTATTCTCACATGCTGCGTCTAACATCTTATCATCAAAGTCTTTTTGATCTTGTTCAAATAGTTCCCAGTTAAATTCTTCTTCCATATTATTTTTTAATGTTTTTATCTATATGGTTATCAATTTGACTTGATATATACATTCCTACTGCTACTCCCATTGCAAATACTGCACCTATTGTTATTATTCCCATTATGCTATTTCTAAAAATTTACTATTCATTGTCTTTGCTAAGCTAATTACATTATTGGTATTAATGTATTGAGCATCTTTACCGTACATTGTTTTGAAACAATCCATACTATCTTGACTCTTATATCCACCACTGATAAAGTAACTAATTACCTTGATACCTTCCTTTCTCATTTTCTTTACTTGATGTTTAGTATGGTTCAAAGCTCCTGGTCCACTATAGTTTTGGAACCATGGCATACCATCGCTGAAGTTAAGGAAGTAAGCATCCTTACCTCTTGAAGCTTCTACTACATCATTCATGATAGCACTAAAACATAATCCTTCTGGAGTAGTACCACATGATTCCACTTGCGGCATTATCTTAACTAATTTGTTAAGGTGATCCTTTCTTGAATCATAAATGGTAGCAATAACTGGTAAGTACATATTTCTATTATCACCAATGTTATCGGCTGCTCTAAAACTAACTATCACTTCCATATTATCAATCATACTACATGCTTTTGCTATGGCCGCGGTGGTCTTCATTGCCTGACGTAATTTCATTCCATGCATTGATCCACTATTGTCAATTGATATATGAAGTACTCCTGGATTATAAGCAAATGATTCTATTTTTTCAAATATACTTTCATTACCATAACCACAAGATGCTAACATTCTATTATCTATCTTACCTGATCTTAATCTATTGAACTTAAGATTCTTTTCTTCTGCTCTAACCTTAAGCTTCTTACCAAGCATCTTACCTAATATAATACCTTCCTTAACTGCTACTGCTCTTTCTTCTGTTCTCCATTCATAACAATTAAAGAAATTTGGAAATTGTTTTGAATCAATTAAGCTTTGAGTTACATTCTTGATAACATATACTTCTTGTTTTCTATCACTATATCTACCTGACCAATCCTCTGATTGATATTTAATCTCTTTAGTTTCAATTCCTGCTTCTTCCATAGCCTTAACAGCTCTTTGATCTTTCTTACTTAAATTCTTTTTCTTAACATTTCCATCTCCGAACTCTTTTTGCTTTTCAATAGCCTTCTTAAGTGATTGTAATTGTCTTGGAGATAACTCAAGGTTCTTATCTTTACCTTTACCTTTCTTAGCTTCTTCTCCTTCTGCTTTTGAGCCATCATCGGCTGGAGCATCTCCTCCATCACATTCCTTTGCATCTCCGTTCTCATCAAAGTCACCCATTACATCTTCTGATTGACCTTCATTTTCACCTTCACATTCTCCATCTTCCTTATCTTTATTAGCAATTGGCTTTGGTATATTACTTTCTACTTCTTCAAATATTTTATATGCAACATCTAATGCATCTTGGCTTGTTAATAATCTACCAATATTCTTAAGATCTAATATATCCCAAATCTTTCTAAAGTTCATAATATCTAATCTACGATTAGAATTAGTTATATTCATAATACGGAACATATAAGAATCCCAATCGTTGGTCGTTAACTCATCTGATAATAAAGCTTTATCAACTATCTTTGAATTAAAATACTTATCATATAATGCTTCATAGTAACCTCTATAACCAGGAGCTGAATTGTAAACAAAATTATCAATTCTTCTATCTTCAACTATGTTTAACAAATTTCTCATTTTATCTAAGATATAATTCTTAGCTAACCAAATCTCTTCTCCATCATTTCTTTGTCCAATATACTTTTCTGTAATCATATGTACCAAATGCATTGGAATCTTTTCTGCCATCTCTTTCATAACATTGAAATCTGTTAACTTGATATGCGATCCTTCATGTAATGCTAATCCTACTGCCGGATCAAAATCGTTATCATTTAACTTAGCAGATATGTTAACCATCTTACCATCGGTATAACTATCAGCACCACTAAATTGTACTGGAATACTTTGACCTGTTACGATACTAACAAAGTTGGCTATCGCTCTACGGTAACCTGCTAACTTTAATAAATCTACTCCTCTCGGTTTTTCTTGGTCTAAATCATCAAAGATACTATTACCTGACGATGTAAAATCTTCATCTAACCAGAAGCTTGAATTTGACCAACTATTATATTTATTCATTTTATTCATTTTTAAATTTATCAACTTTTATTATCTAATTTCTTATATAATAAAGATAAGAAAAATATCTCAGACTACCAAATCTTTTGGCAGCTTTTTTTCAGAAAAGTTATGCTTTTTTACCTCATGTAGTAAGAAGAATTTTGTATTCCTTTCTTGGTTAGTTCCATTTTCAAATCTCATATCAAAATGCCATTCACATGGCTTACCTTTCTTATCATGATATACATTTGTTTTTAACAATTCTTTAACTGGTAATAGAGATTCTCTAACATCTCCTTGGTATGGTTCAAATATCAAATATATATAATCTGCTATATGTTTATTTGCAAGGCCTCCCATCTTAATTGTCTTATACTTATTCATAAAGCTTTCAGATCCATTACGATATTTAACTTCAATCTTTATCTTACCATCTTCTGATATCACATCGTAACCCTTTGTACCAGGTGCAGCTAAAATAAACGTCTGGTTGAACATTTGAGCCGCTATCCGAACCACTTTCATTTCAGATGCAGCCCATTTCATTCGTTGTTGTAACATTTCTAGTTCCTCTTCGGTATAAGGAAATCCAAAATTATGTACTGGAATCATTTGTCTCATTATATAGCGGTTGTATATTCTTTAGCTTCTTCTTCGGTGGCATACAACTCCTTCTCCTCATCAGATCCAATATATTTTTGAACCAATTGCTTCATATAAGTTCTTTCTGAATCAACACCTCCATCGGCATCAAAGAAAGGATAAATACAAGCCTCGGCTGCTTCTGGTAATGTAAATCCATCTTCTAACAATCCTGCTATCTCAACACTTAATCTAGTACTAATTGCGGTTGTTAACTTAGGAGATTCATTACTTAATTCTTTTCTAGTTAAGGAAGCAATTTCTGCAATTATATTTGCTTGCTCCTTAGTTATACCTGGATGAAGATCTTTAATCAAACTTGATTCTTGTTCTTTATCCAATGTATCCATTTCAATAATAGTAAATCTATCAACTAATGCTCTATCCATTGATCTGGTCGCCGTATATTCATTTCCTATATTAGCGGTTGCAATAAAACAAACACCTTCGGCAACTTCAATAGTTGGAGCATTTTCTTGCTCATCTAATCTTAAATATCTTTGTCCTTGATCTAATACCGTCATTAATATATTCCATGCTTCTGGATGGGCTCTTGATAACTCATCTAATAATATAATAGCATCCTTAGTTTGGATTGCTTTAACGAATGCTGATTCACTAAAGGTAGTACCTTCTTCTTTCTTGAAATGCGTATTACCAATTAAGGTCGATCTTGGATCTTGAGTTGCACCAAGGTTGAAATAGAAATGAGGTCTTTTTAATGCTTCAACAACTTTCTTTGCTGCCATGGTCTTACCACAACCGGCTGGTCCTGTCATCATAATGTTTTTAGATCTAACGGCTGACCTAATTAGGTACTTCCATTTAAGATCTGATATCTTCATTGAATCAGGAATAAGTTCTGGTGAATTATGAATAAATGCTAATACCGGATCGGCATCTATTGTTTCGGAAGCTTCTACTTCCTTTACGGTTGGAAGTTGATCATTGAATAATCCAATGTCTACTCTCCTACATGTACCTGTTTGGTCATCATATGATATAGCTTGATTCTCTTCAAATGCCAATTCCATCATATGTTGTCTAACCGTTCCTTCCGGAGCTGCTATACCATCTACATCCATTGCTACTAAGTAATCTCCTACTTTTTCTACTCTTAAATACGTTAACTTCTTCATTTATTAATTTTTAATTTTGGCTCTATTTACGGCTAGATCCTTACCTTTTTTATTATATATAAATATAAGAAAAATATCTCATATATCCTAGACATTTCCTTACTTTGTTTAAACTTTTTTTATTCAAATACTGGTTGAATCATTGTTTTCGGAACATTAAATGTACTACCATTAAATTTAACTTTACATTTAACATTATTTACTTTAATTATCTCTCCAATCATTCCAGCTACTCTAGGTGAATCAACTTCACATTTCATACCTACTCTTAAGCTTGGTGCCTTCAATTGGATCATTTGATCTATCTGAGCTCTTAGGTTAGTTAACTCGTTAATGGACATTCGGTGGAGGTTTTCGATTTCTTTTATCATCTTTTAATTTTTAAGGTTTATATCTAATTTATTAATTATATATAAAGATAAGGAAAATAAGTCGTACTACCAAATCTTTTGGCAGCTTTTTTTAGAAAGTTATTAAGAAATGTTTCTCTGGCTTATACCAACTATAGTATTATAAAGATAAGAAAAAAATCTCGTACTACCAAATCTTTTGGCAGCTTTGTTTAAACTTTTTTACTAAGAAATTTATCAGTTTCTGATGCGGTTGGCCACCCTAGTTTAATTGAACAATCTTCACATACCCATCGTACTTCATGCATAGACCCTATATGAACCATCCGTATAACCTTATTTCTGTGGCTACATGCTGATTGGATTATATCGATTTGTTTATCAATACTCCGTTTGTTGTTGAGTAGTTTCTCAACTTCATTGGCATCCATATCCTTAATAAATATGGAGCCACTTGGTTCGTTACTTGGTTTTAATACCGAAGTTAAGTATTGTGAGTTCATATATTCCTGATGAAAAGTCTAGGTATAATTTGAATGCTGTCATACGTCCTAATCTAATCCATACTAAAAATTTATCATCTTGTTTATTACCTTTTCTCCAACTGTTTATAAAATTCATTGTTTTTCTTTTTTTAATAACCTTCATGTTTTTTAAGTCCGCCACCACATGGATTTCCAACTTCCATATAATAACAATTATAACATAACATTCTTAGGTTTTCTTGTTTATGATTTGTTTTGTCTCCATCTATCCAATCTAATAGTAATGGGACTGTATAATCTGTAATTCTTCTATCTTCAAAATTACATGTATCGCACTTCTCTTCGAATATTCCATTCCTTAATAATCTACCCTTTAGATTGTGATGATTGACGTCTCTATGTTTGCCTTCTAATATATCTAGCAAACCATGTTTACCACGCATCCTAGGACCTGTACCTTTTTTTATACCTGCACCTCTTTGATTTCTATGGATTTCAAATAATGTTTTACCAGTTGACTCATCCTTATATAATTTAGCATATTTTCTAAATGCTTCATATGATATCTTTAGAAACCTTGATGCTTCTGCACAAGACTTACTATTCTCCATTGCATATCGTATTTGAGTTTCTGTTATATTAAAGGCCGGACGACCCTCACCTGGTTTGAATGGCATAATTATCCTTTAAGTAACTGTTTTTCTCTAGGGTCATGTAATTTGGAAGCTTTCTCTCTTCCTCTTTCATATTCTAGTTTTTCTGAGTCATTAAGGTTTTCATACCAAGTTGGAAAATCTCCTCCTTTGATAGTCATGGCCTCGGCCCATATATCTCTTGCAGTTGTTTTTAGGTTGATATCATACTTTGTTAGAATTGCTCCTATTATAGTAGATACCTTTGGGGTTATAGATGTTCCATTTCTATATGTTTCATCATATAACTGTTGCATAATGTCTGCAACATAATCACTTTGTTTCTTTGTTTTCATAACTTTTTCTTTTTATTAAAATTAATCCTCCACCTCCGGGTTATTTGAAGACCATACCCTTTTAGGCCTTTGGGTCTGGGTGCCTAAGCCGCCATCGCCATTTCAACATGTTCGCCTGTTATGCGTGATCTTCATTATATCCTTATCATTGTGTCAAATCCAGTCACCCCCATATTGGTTTTATCTTAGTGGAGGTGGAGGGTATCGAACCCTCGTCCATCAATGCAGCTAATATAACTACTAGCGATCAATTATAAATATGCTATTTTGGTCTTCTTCTATTAATAACTTTGTTATTTGTTCTATTCCTATTTGGTTTCACTGTAACCTTATTTGTCCTATTAGTTTTTACTCTAATGGTTGTATTACTCTTAACTGGTCTAACTGTTGGTCTATTAACAGGCCTCGTTATTACAACATGAGTTGTATGAGTATAATGAGATGGTGGACACGTATTATAATAATAGTGCCAAGGATAGTAATGAGGCTTACCATAATAATAGTAGTATCCATTATTCCAACCTGAATATATTTGATTGTTATAATATGTTATTGATGCACTTTCTTCTCTTGCATCGGAATACTCTGAATCTGTTAGATAATATGTTCCATGGCAACTAGTTAATGCCATTAAAATTATAACCCAGAATGTTACAACTATTATGTAACCTAATCTTGTATTTATATTTTTTATCTTATCCATTCCATTCTTGTCCAAAAAATTCATAATTCTTTTTAACTGATTCATCATTCCCTTCTTCCTCTATACAATATGCTTCATCTTCATATATAGCATCAACTGGACATGCTGGGACACATGCTCCACAATCAATACACTCATCAGGATTGATATATAATTGCAATCCTTCTATACTATCTAAAGTTTTTACTTCAGCTCCTGCTCCATCTATATCAATAGGTCCATGTATACAATCTACTGGGCAAACATCAACGCAGGCTGTATCACATGTACTTACACATTTTGTTCCTATAATAAAACTCATATCAATTACTTAATCCTAAGTTGAAAATTGAATCTAATGCTACTATAACTACCATACCACTACATACACCAATTATAAGTAACCATGGTAACATTAATCTCCACTTTGCTTGGTCATCTCTATTCATTATTTACTCATATTAAATCCAATCATTATAGATATTCTAGCACCTGAATTGTAATCATATTCTTCATTATATTCTACACCAGTATCTTCATTGTAAGTATGGATGTTACCTGATAAATTTCTTCCTGGCATAAATACTAGATTTACTGGTAGATTTAATTTACCAGATTTGAAATTATATCCTACACCAAATACCATTCCAATACCTGATAGTGATAAGTTAGGTCCTACTCCAAATTCCATGCCTCCATCTGTTCTTGCTCCAATTATAGAAGTAGCTGATGGTAAGAATTTACCTTGTTCCATTCCTGCTACTAATACAATCCATTCTACAATGCCTACTACACTTCCTCCTCCATCAGCAAAACGACTTTCCCATTGCCAACCATATTGAGTAGTAAATGCATCACCAGTACTCCCATATCTATCATTCTCATCGAAGTCAAATCCTTCATGTAAGAAGTCTGCTACAGGTGAAGCTGTAATTAATGTCATTCCAATTCTTGGTCCTGCTAATTTTTCTATCTGTGCATTAGCTGTTTGTAATCCAAGGGTTAGTATTAGTGCTAATGCTAATTTTGTTTTTAACCATTGTGTTAATGTTAATAATATCTTTTTCATTATTTTATCTTTATATATTTTTTGTTATTTCTAATGTACATACTTCCTACCTTTACTTCTACTAATTTTCTACCTAACATATCATACATGATGCCATCATCTTCCCAAGTGAATTGTAATTCATTTATTCCAACAGGATTACCCATGTTATATAATATCCATGTAAAGCTGTTCTGATCAAATGTTAACCAGTCACATCTACTACATATTTCTAAAACCCCTGATTCATAAATGTAAACATCATAACAAACCTTTACTGTATCTGTTGTTAATATCTGTCCAAAATATGCATACATGCCATCTCCTGCATAACACATATTTGCATTACATACTTGCCAGGAAATCTCCATTGAATCTGGATTATGTATTATTCCCGATGTATCAAGTCCTACATTAAATCCTTGACTTTGGTCTGTCCAATATGTTATTGAATCACAACAGAAATATGGTGTTGATTGTTGTGCTTGTGTTTGTAGTCCAAGCGAGACTAATAATACTAATAGTATTTTCTTCATTTTGTTTTTCTTTATTATATATATACTTCCGCCCCATTTTCATTATCTTCAAATACAGAGACGTATACGCATTTGAATTCTTTTAATATTTCTTCAGCTAACATTTCACATGACTTAGCTCCAAACTCATGTGTCCTAGACTTGAGATTATAATATGTATGACCTAACCATTCTTCAATATCTCTCTTAAACATAATAAACTCTACATCTCTATCATCATGGTTAACTTGTTTCTTAGCAGTGATAAACCATTTATGTCTATGCATACTTGATAAGAATCCTACTTCAGGAACTATTGATTGAGCATCTGGCCAATTATGCAATCCTTCTATTTCTAATTTTACTATAACGTTTGTTACCATACTTCTAAATATTTTTTATAATCTTTTGTTGAATCTTTTATATTATATATTGGTTCATATCCTGGCATAAATTTATTTTTATCTGCTTGTGTATAGAATTGATACCAACTAGGTATTTTATCTTCATCATGATAATCATATTCTATTCCCATACCACCTACCAAATCTTCAAATGATTCAGCTTTACCTGTACCAACATCATATACTCCTTTATCACATTTAACCGCAAGATGATTTGCACCTATTACATCTGCTATATATACAAAGTCTCTTTTAATAGGTTTCCCAACAACTGCTGGAAATAAAGTAAAACTTCCTTTCTTCCAAGCTTGGAATGCAACTGATGCCATCTTACCTTTATCCTCTTCTCCTGGTCCATAAACATTAAAATATCTTAATGCTACAAACTTATCACAAGCTTTCATTCCATATTCTTCTGCTAATAATTTTGACCAACCATATATGTTATTTGGTATTCCATCACCATTTCCATAACAAGCGGCCGAACTTGAATATACTACCTTCTTATCATACTTTTGTGCAAGATCAAATATTACTTTACTTTTTGTATAGTTATTATATAACATTTCATTTGGATCTTGTAATGTTGTATCCGAAATAGCTCCTACATGAAATATAACATCACAACTCTGTACATATGTTTCAAATTCTTTAGATGAATAATTCATATCAATATCAAATGGATATACATCCCATTGATATTCCTTAAGATGTTTTACTAATCTTCTACCTATAAATCCTCTATGTCCTGTTACTATTGCAACCATGGTTTTTAATTTTTATTATATATAATATAATGAATTTATTTCAACTATCCAAATGATCTTGAACCTTTTTCCAATAACCTGCAGTCATATCATTATTCATTCCTCTTGGTCCACCATTCCAACATCTTGCTATTTGTTCTGCTGTAATCAGTCCATAATGTTTACAATATACCTCAAACATCTCAATTGATTTATATCTTAACCACCTGTCATCATATGCATATCTTTTATCAGACTTCTGTCTTTTTAATATTCTATTCACATCATCTACCATACATTTCCGTATCTGTAAACATCCTACTGCATCTTCTCCTTTGTGATAGGCGCTATCTCTACCACTTGATTCTACATGAATGATAGCCGATAGTAAATGTGTTTCGTTATAGGTTGTATTGTGATCCCATATTTCATTTTCCCATGTTAATGTATCTATTTCTAAATATAGACTATCAATAACTGTTGATAAACTGTCAGTAGTTTGTTCTATAGTATCTTCCAATCGTTCAATTTGTTTTTCCATATTCCAGGTAGATGCTAACCATAATGATGCTATACCAATTACCATTAATATTCCTGCTACTTGATCGTAAGTGTAAGTCTTTTCTTTTTTCATTTATTTAGTTTTTAGTTCAACGTTTAATCCATGTTTTAGTAGTGCTTCATATAAAAGTATTGGCTGTACACCAAGTCCTGTATATACATGAGATGTTCCTGTATTATGTGTAAGAAGTGCACATTGTTCTGCTTGGAAGACATTATGTCCACATAAAGCCATTAAAACTTTAACAACATACTCAAATGAATTTTCATCATCATTGAGTAAGTATATATGTAGCCGTTTTCTTCTTTGTTGTTTTTTCTTTGTAGACATAGTTAATAAGGGAGTCTCCCCAAGTTGTTGTTATAACCCAATTCATTTTATTCCTCTAAATGTTCTATTGATTTTATTTTATCGCCATATTCCTTGACATAGCGTTCTGTAACTGTTTGTCGATCGGCTTTACCATAAGCTAAAGCTCCATCTATATTACGACCACTTTGGTCTTTAACGTATACAATATATTCGTGTTGAGTATCATTTGCTGACAACTCATATGTATCTACTGGCTTACTTGTTATCTTCCACATCTTTCATAACCTTTTCTTTGACCTTGACTAATTTTGCACAACGTTCATATTCTTCACGTTCTGTAAAGTATTCAATCATTTGGTCTATTAATTTAATTTTTTTCTTTGGTTCAAATGTCTTTGGCCAAGGATCTGTATCAGATACTAGAACTTTGTATGTTTCTATTAACGTTAAATCTAAGTAGTTTTTCATGTTTTTACCCATAAAATTTTCAAACATATCAGAAAACTGTTCCATTATCTTTCTTTTAATTATAATATAATATAAAGAAAATTTTGCAAAGTACCAAATAATTTAGGCTGTAAATACCTTTTTCTTTCCACCATGGTATTCATAAGCGTGGCCTTCAAGCTTTAACTGTTCATTTATACACATCTGTACACCATTTACATCCTGTATAAAGAGTTCTCCAAGTACTCTACCATACTTACCTACTCCATGAGACTTAAGTCTAAAATAGCCTGGCTTAGATGATGTTTCCTCTAGTAGTTCTATAACTCTTGCTTTTGCTTTAAGGCCTTTTGCCTTTTCTTCTAGATCTCTTGTTCTTGATTCCCAAGCGTCAAGACCCATAAAGCGAATTCTTCTCTTAATCCAAATATCAAACCCTATATCTATCATAGCGTCTACTGTATCACCATCAACTACTCTATCTAACTTTGCTCTGTATATATATTTATCCATAATTTATCTTAATGTGAAGTATAATGTTGGTACTGCTTCTGCTGGTTCTTCTGGTTCCCAATTCTTTTCATAATAGTTAGATGATTTTTTCATATCAACCATTCCTTCTTCTTCTTCAATAAACTCTAATACTCGATTCCAAATCTGATTAGGTATTTCTCCTTTCATATGAGACCATTTAGCTCTAAATTCTGTACCGTTCCTATCTGATACTGATACTGGACTACTAGTTATTTGTCTTAGTCCTTTTTCAATTATAGCTAATTGACTTTGTAAGGTTTCTTTACCAGTATCATCTGTTGAATATTCCTTTAGTGATTTATTAGTAGCCTTTTCATATGCAGAATACTTATTACCATAAGGTTTGAACCAACGCTTAGGTCCTGGATCTGTTGGATAGTATCCTGAAGTTTCTTTTAATATGTCTTTTAGTTTTATCATCTTCTGCTCCTAGGCTGTGATGATAAACCATATCCTATTCTACCTGTATCAGCTTTTGCTCCATAATACGCTCTTTGGTCGGCTGCATCTTTTTCAAAGGCCTGTTTTGCATCCTCTTCATTTCTCTTTATTGACATCTTTGCTTTGGTAATAATTGTCTGCTGATTCAAGTTAGTTAAATCTTTCCATGTTCTAAGGTCTCTCAGATAATTTTGATTCTTAACTGTTTGTCCAAAGTTCTTACCATCATAGCTTGAAATAGTTTCTATTTCATGTGAACCATCTTTCCTAATAGTTAATGATAAACGACCAAACCATTTTACTCCATGTTCCCATCTGAAACTAAAACCACCTGTACCATCTTTAAATGTGAATTCACTATATCGAACTTTTTGATTAGATGGAAATTTTTCATCTGCCTCTTCAATGCCAACCATCTTTCTTATTTGTTTCATTGAGTCTTGTAATGCACCTTGATCAAATATCTTTGTTTCAAGCTGTTTAGCTTCTGATAGTACTTCGTTTAATATGTCTTTTAGTTTCTTCATTAGTTGATTCTATAATTCATTATAGCCTTCTTAACCTTAGCCTTTTGTTTAGCTAAGTTTTCAATTTTAGTTTGAAGTTTATTCAAATCACCACCATATCTATTAGCATCTGCATCAGTCCAGTTACTACCTTTTTGGCCTGCATCTTGATTCATTTCAGAATCTAATCTTTCATATTCTTTAGCAGCAGCTTTCATTCGATCGATAATATCACTTTCCATGTCCATCAACTTATAGTATTGTTTAGTACTTATTTTTTTAACTTTTGGTAAAGCTGCTTTCTTTTTTAATGCAGTCTGTCTAGCTCTAATTGCAATTAGTATAGGATCATTAATATCCATTTCCTTCAATGTTGATTCATTCTTAACATTCATAGGTACACCCTTAACTTGATTCACATAAGCTTTGTTAACCAATCTAACTGTGTCCCATATACCAAATTTATTCTTTT
>Ga0209337_1001696_pt1 | contig 16541 bp, 41 predicted proteins | sample LinPmetageLP53_FD_184044 | JGI IMG/M metagenome (GOLD analysis project Ga0209337, IMG submission 184044) | Marine viral communities from the Pacific Ocean - LP-53 (SPAdes) (version 2) | ecosystem: Environmental > Aquatic > Marine > Oceanic | place: Pacific Ocean | collected 2010-02-08
CTACAAAAACATCGTTTGAGGGAGCTAAAGTCACAACAGCATTTTTATCTCCAGGAACATTTGTTCCATAGTCCAACAAAGATATAAAATAATCTTCATTATGCTCGAAGCTCCCGTTACTTGCTGTGTGAGTTAAACTTATATCATAAAAGTTTGGCTCAGCTCCGTTTTGAGCTGAAGCTACCCATGAAAAAATCCCCCATTGAGATATGTCAGAACATTTAGATATAATTACCGAAGACCCAACTAAAGGCGAAGTATACCAAGATGATATATCCACATTAGGGTGTCCTATTTGGGATTTGCTAATTCTAAATCCTGTAACAGAAGAAAAAGCAAACGCTGCTGCTTGCTGAGGATCAAAAGTAATACTTCCTGAGTTTCTTACTGTTTGACCAGGAACATTAGGGTCTATAATTTGATAGTAAAAACGAGGAACATCTAATTGTACTCTTGCATCAAGATTTAAAAAATCAGCAACTGATTGTGCTGTAAAGTTTTTTGTAGCATTTAAAAAACTGGCATCTGTGCCAATCCATTTATCATCCGCTTTTACAACATCTTGATCTACATATGTACTAATTCTTGCCATTCTTATTTTTTAATAGATTTGCCTTTTTCGTAAGATCTACCTCCAAAATATGCTGCGGTTATTGTAATTAGCAACATTTTTAAAAGTTCTTTCCACTCATCATCAACTGCAAAGTTAATAAATCCTGAGTCAACAAAGATAAGCAACACTGTAGATACAAATAAAAAAATTAAAGTTAATGGACGTACTGATTTGCTCAGTTTGTTATCACTGGCCATGTCATGCTTCCATCTTTCAGTAACATTTTTTTGCTGTTCTTTTTCTGCTTCAATAAAAATTTCTGTCATAGTTTTCTCAAACTCTGCCTTTTCATCTTTAGTTCTAATAAACTTGTCAGCAATATTTGACAGTTTATCAGCAACTTTAGTTGCTCCGTTTCCAAATAATTTATTTAATATATTCATTGTACTAACATTTCCATCTTCTTCGAGCTTGTCGTATTCTCGAATTAGGATCGTTTTGCGTAGACGCACTACTTCTTTTTAATTGACCTAAACTTCTTGCGCAATAAGACTTTCTTCTTTTAGCAGACTTACTACCAGCCTTTACCTTGCCCGTAACAGCGGTTTTTAATTTACTACCAGGGTTGGCTTTACGATAAGCAGCAACTCCCTTTTTTGTCATTCCTGCTCCTTTTTTCGTAGGCCTATAGTTAGCGTTTTTACCCTTAGTGGTTTTTCTTATAGCCATTATTTTTTCTTATGCGTATAGCCTTTTTTCTTTAAAGCCAAATGTTGTTTCATGGTTGTGGCTTTTTTTGCTATGCCAGTTTTACTGTACATATTATGTGCTTTAAATTTTTTAGCCATATTATTTCTTTTTTTTCATTTTAGCTCCCGCTATTCTGTCTGCCTGAGTAGGTCTTGGGTTGTTGTCAATACCTGCTCTTACGCTTAACATTCCAAAACGATCTACGTCTTTATTTTTAAAAGTTAACTTGTCGTAGTCTTTTTTGTTCATTTTTTTTGCCATTATTTTTTATTTTTTGGTAATGATTTTATTTTTCCATTTTCAGTTCTCGCATATCTATGCGTAGAAGTTTCTCTACTTGCTATTAGAGTTCCACAATATCTGCCACCCCCATATTGCCAACACACTTTTTTTCCTTTAGTTCTACCTGCCATTTTTATATAGTTTTATATTTAGTTTTACCGTCTTTTTTATATGCCTTTAAGCATCTTTTTCTATTTTCTTCTTTTGACACATAGGAAACATGAATCCAATTTGGGTTCATGTCTGTTCCAAATTCCCATATTAATTGATCAAAGTCTAAGTTTTTACGAATGTACGCAAACATTTCGGAATTGCTTTTATGTCCGTACACATCGTCAATATCAATCGCCTGACCTTTGCAGTGCTGACTGGTACTCACACCACCAATAGCTTCATTTAAAAATGGAGATCTAAAAAAAGAATTAACTTTTATAGCTCCACCTGCCCAAGACCTTAATGGTTCAAAAACTTTTTCAGCAATTAGCTTCATTGCCTCAACTTGTGTTGGGTTTGGAGTGTTGTCTATTCCTTTGCGTTTTGCAGTATTAGAATGTATAGCCTCCGCATAAGTTATATGTTCGCTTATTATCATAATTCAATGTTAAGTCCTATTGTAGATTTAAAAATTTCAGTATCCCAAAACTTAGTATACTCTCCTTCAACAAACAATCCTAATTTTGAGCTTATGTTCCATCCTAAAATTAATCCAAATTGATAATCTTCCCATTGTTCTAACTCAGAATCTTCAATCAAACCGCCAAGCCCCCAATTGTTTCTATTTAAATAACTAAAAGCCTCGTCACCTTTAAAATATTTGTGATACGGTAAAATATAATTCGCATACGCATGAACCCATGCTTTTTCATTATAACTATAAAAATCAGCACCAACAATAGGAGCTACTTCTGCAAATGCATCTAATAAATCCCACTGTTCTCTGTTGTATCTATTCATTAAATCAGCAAAAACTGTTTCACGAAATTCTAAATCTGTATTGGCTACTACATTTCCGTTTGAATCAACCCACAACCAATCTTGAGACTGATTGCCCGATTCATCTGTTAGTGTGTAAAATATATCATCGTATCCATATTCAAACCCTAAGCTGTACCAAGGATTAGCGGCATACTCATATGAGTTTCCTTCAGGATCAATATATTCAGTTGTTTCATTTAACCATATCTCCACTGGATTATATCCAAATGCTTGTTCATGAGTTCTGGCTATCACACCAGCGCTAATACTAAACTTTTTTCCAATAGGTAGTCTTCCTCTAATTTCAGCTGAGTTATATTCAAAGCCTACATTACCTTCAGCTCTTGATTCTACTTTAGCAATGTGATACTTACCCGTATGCCTAAGAAAGTAACGGTGGTTTATAAACTCCTCACCTCTCTCTCTTTCTTTTTCCCAATGAAATAAATATTCAAACCCATTAAATGCAGCGGTAGGAGAAGAAAGAGCTACGTTTTTTTCCGTACCATCGTAATAATTTTTTTCTTTGTTTTCGTAATCAAACCTTGCTATTCTTCTAATTCCAAAACCATATCTATAGTCGTAAGGAAAATATTCTGTTGCGTCTTCAACAATAGGAACGTCATACAGGCTTCCGCTTGGATTTGTTCTTACAACATAGTCTATACTTTGTTTCTGATAAGGATTATTAACACTTCCAGCAATATAAACTGTACCGTATTTAAAAAAATCTTCGTATACTTTTTTAAAAAACATTTTTTTACCAAACCCTTTTTTTAATTTTTCAGTTTGATTTTCCGAAAGAGTATCTTGTGGTATTGCCTGAGCAGATGAACTTATAAATGCAAATACTAAAATAATGATAATGAATTTTTTCATGCTTAAAATTTACTTTTTACTATTTTGTTTATTTCTTTTTGTATTCTGTTTAAAGATCCCTCTGGAAGTTTTAAAGTAATGTCGCTCTCTACCTTTACAATTAGCTTTCTATTGTGATACAAGCAAACTGTAGGTAAATATTTTATTTCTTCTTTCTTAAAAATTTTAGGATGATCAGTCATAGCTAACCTCAATAAATCAGCACCTTCCAATTTGCTTATATCTATTTCGTTAGCCTTAACAAAATCAGCAGAATATTGTATTACTACAATTCCGTCTTTATAGGATTGGGCAAATGTAAGTGATGGTATTAAAAACAATATTACTATCCATAGTTTCATCTTTCTTTTGTCATTTCATAAAGACGCTCTTCCAACTTGCTTAAAGTTTCTTTCATCTCCTTCACATCGTCTTGGGTTGTCATTATTGCATCTCTAATTATTTGATCTTTATATTGAAATTCTGTTGAGGTAACTTCAGGTTCTGGTAACTCCATTGCTTTTGCAATATCTGCTTGCAAAATAAAGTACATAGAAGATAATGATACTGCAAATCCTACAATCATAGAAATTGTTTTTAAATCTAATGTGACTTTTGTATCTTCTCCTATTTGCTGAGCCATATTACCAGATTGCTAAACAATTATTATCTGCGGATGCATCTGTACCAGTAGCGAATAATTGTACCACTTGAACAGGTAGATATTTGCCTACAGGAAAATTACTAAACGTAACTATACTTCCAGCAGTCGTTTTTACTTTAACGTCAACAAAAGATTTTGCTACATCCATAGCAGCATCACTACTCCCTACATATAATAAACACCCTTCAGAAGAATCTATTCTTGACGAACCGTGAGGGCCACCTAAAAATATAGTATATGCTTCTGGAGAAGTAAATATATCTGCACTTACTTCTAATATAGTAGAACTATCTATTGCTACTACTGAAGCTGAAGTATTATCTGTTGTGTTGTAAACTATATCACCTATACTAACATTGCTAAAATCAGCTCCTACATCTACTAATTTATCTGTAGTAGCGGCTGTAGTTGTTCCAGATAATACTGGTAAACTTGGTGATGGTATTGGTAGTGTGTCACTGGCTATTAGTTCTAATGCTAATCCAGTGTTTACGGTAATCTTTGGGTATGCCATTTTTTTGTTTTAGAGGGTTAAAAATCTCTTTTATTTACTATAAGGAAACATTCTGTTAAGACTGTCTCTTCTGTCTTTGCAACCGCAATCAGTATTTGTGGCGCTTGCAACTGTATCTACAACTTTTTTTATACCTGTTGCTTGGGTAAATTTTTCTATTGAATCACCTAATCCCCTTGATTTTGTATTGGTCAATTCAATTATAGGAGTCCTTTTCATATTTATTTTTTACAAGTACATAATTTATTTGGACATGAGTCTACACTAAAAAGAAATTTTTGTATTAACCAATTCCAAAAACATTGAAAATTGCACCAAAACTCCTGTACTTTTAATCCTATTTTTACTAAAAATTTTCCCATTTTATTTTACGCCTGCGGCTTTTAAATAATTAAACTTTGGTTTTATATAAACTCTTCCGACAGCTTCTCTGTCTAATGCTAATTCAATAACTGCCTTTTTAGGCTTTTCTTCTATTTTTTTCTTAGCTTTAGTTTTTTTTGCAATTGATTTTTTTTTCGCCATTATATTAAATTAAATTAAAACTATCTTTTTGCTCTACCTTTTACTTTTTTAAGTTTAGGGTTTTTTCTTTTAGCTGAAGCACTCGCTTTACGAGATGATGACGCTAAAATTGCCGATGCAGCTTTTTTAGAAACCCCTTGTTTACGGGCTATCTTTGCTGCTACTTTTTTAAAACTCATATGTTTATCTTAAGTGATCGTGTCTTTTAAAGCTTGAAGTGTGTCTGTAAGACATAGACTTGTCTGCTCCATAAGCGTGACCGTACATTTTTTTAGACATTGCTTTAGATTCATCTCTTCTATCTTTCATAGACTGAGATTTTTTTCCATTTCTTGAACCTAATGATTCGTCTAATCTGTCGTTATATCCTTGTTTCATAATTATTTATTTTATAGTTACAAATATACTAATTTATTATTACTTTTTTTCTCCTTGAAAATTGAATAGTCTTCTTCTGGCCTTCTCGCTTAGTTTGTTTATTTTTCGAGTTACAGCTCTATCTTTTCGAGCCATAATTTTTTTATTAGAAGATGGGTTGTAATCTTTTACTCCTCTTGCTCCTGAAGTTTTAGACGGAGTTTTTAATTGTTTTTTTAAAGAAGCAATCTTTCCTAACTTTCTAACTATTGCCTTTGATTTTCTTGCGTCTTTTTTATCGCTCATGTTTGATGTTTTAGTATCCTAATTTATGTTTTTTTCTTAACTTAGCTCCCAACTTTCGTAGATCTCTTAATTTTTGATTACTACCATCTTGAGTGTAAAACTTTTTACGATCAGCCATTCCTTTATCTGTATTAGGAAAAGTAGGTATATGATGTTTATCATTTTTAGGAAGCTTTCTCAAACTATCGTTCTGCTTCTTCATATCTGCGTAATACGCACCTTTATTTGATGTTGCAGTTCCTTTTGATCTTTTTTGTTTCAGTCTTTGATTTTGACCTGAACTCATTTTATTTGTAGCCATAGTTTTTTTTATTAATACATTTTAGAACCCATTCTTTTTTCACTTCCGTAGTTAGGGTTGTTTTTTACTTTACCTCCCGACATTTTAGCATATGAATGAGCTTGAGCTTTTCCTACTGCGTTATAAGGGAATTGTCTTTTCTTTCCTTTTGATATTACTGTTGGCATAAGATTTTTATTTATATTTGTGTAACAAAGATACAAATTAAATTTAATTTCATTCAGACATGGCAACTCACAACTATCTTAAATATTGGAGAGTAATAAGATATTGGGCAAAAGCTAAATATGGTTTTACTACACCAGATTTAGATATGCTGTTTTTTTTATACAGCGAAGAATACTTTAACAAAACCAAATTCAAAGAATTTGAAGAAGTAATGTCTTGGGATATAAACCGATTTAATTCTTTACTTAAAAATGGCTGGATTCATGTGTGGAGAAAGCGTAGGGGAAAAGAAGCAACCCTGTATGAAGTGTCGTTTAAGGGTAAAATAGCTGTAAATACTATATATAGAAAGCTTAATGGGGAAGAAATTGCAGAATCACCTACCATAAACCCTTTATTTAAAGTAAAAGTAAGCTATATGGACAAAGTTTATAGGCAAAAAATTATTGAAATGAATAGTTTTATAAAACAACAACGACATCTCTCTCTTGAATGATAGTAACTTGTTCGTTTTCTAAAAGCATAGTGTGTCCAGCGTTACGATCATAGTATACTACGTCATTTTCTTTAATCAAAGAGACATCACTACCTGGCTTTACAATTAAACCTTTCTTATATCTAAATTCATTTGCGTCATGAGCTGACAATAGAATTCCTGACTTGGTTTTCATCTCTTCTTCTATAGCTTTTAAGGCTATATATTTACCGATTGGTTGCATATTATTCGTTTTCGTTTTTTCTTGCGTGTGTTACTATAGCGTTTGTGCTTAATATAGTTGTAGCTACACTTACTGCGTTAGTTAGTGCGTGTCGTGTTACTTTAACTGGATCTATAATACCCATTTTTAACATATCTCCATATTTTTCGTTTTTAACATCATAACCTAAGTTGTTAGATCTATATGTTACTACATCTAAATCAGCAAAATTCATTATCTCACGAGCATCAAGTCCTGCGTTTTGCAATATCTGTATTAGTGGAGCTTTCAAAGAAGCTGACAAAATAGACAGTGCGACTAATTCATTCTTGTTGCTTTCACTTTCTGTACCACAGCCACAGTTTTCTTCAAACCAAGTATCAGCTAACTCATATAAAGCTAATCCCCCTCCAGGTACAATACCTTCTTGTAAGGCACTGCGCACAGCGCATACCGAGTCATCGACTCGGTCAAATTTTTCTTTTTGCTCTACATCACTGTTACCTCCTACATATATACATCCAATACCTCCAGCTAAACTTGCAACCCTTTCGTTTATAAAGTTTCGAGCTATGGTATCTTTGGTATTTTCTTGTTGAATTTTGAGTTCTTCAATGCGATTTTTTATTTCTTCATTGATATTTCCTTCTTTAATAATAACTGTAGACTCTTGTCCTACAATTATTTTATCAGCCTTACCCATATCAGCAGGCGTAATCAAACTTAGATCATCTCCAGTTTTTTCCGAATAATACTTAGCCCCAACAGCTAAAGCTATATCTTGCATTAACTCATGTTGTTTGTAACCAAACTGTGGAGGTAATATATTACAAAACTTTAAACCATTACGAACTACATTAGCAGCGAGAGTATTAATAACATTAGTTGTACAAGCTCCTATAATTAAAAGCTTCTCTCCTTTGTTTATAACGTACTTTAAAATATTTTCTAATTGTAATACATTACTTATTTCGCTATCGCATACTAAAATATTTACATCCTCCAACACACACTCATCTTTTCTTTGATTATTAATAAATAAGTTAGATGTATATCCTCTATTTATTTTAATACCATTAGTAACCTCCGCATAGGTATCGGCAGACTGAGACCTTTCTACAGTCACAACACCATCTTTTCCTACTTTGTTATATGCGTCAGCTATAATCTTTCCTAAGACTTTGTCATTGTTAGCCGAGATAGTAGCTACGTCTAATAGTTTTCGCTTAGAAATTTTTTGTGCATTCTTTTTTAGATCAGCTACAATTTTATCTTTATATGAATTTATAAACCTAACAACCTCTGTAATGTTGTGTTCTGGTTTTATATACTCTTGACCAGCCATAACTATAGCTTCGGTTAACACAATAGCTGTAGTAGTTCCATCACCCGCAGAGTTAGCTGTTCTGTTGGCTGCGTCTTTCATCATTTGTATAGCCAAGTTCTCAACTGGATCAATTAACTCTATAGACCGAGCTACTGTAACTCCGTCTTTAGTAATAGTTATATTGTTAGTGTGTTGAGGTGACTCTATTAGTACAGTCTTGCCTCTTGGGCCTAATGTAGATTTTACAGCCTTAGAGATCGTAGTAATCCCTTTAATTAATTTTTGTCTTCCCTCTTCGTCAAAACAAATTTCTTTAGGAATGTATCCCGAATTGTTCATAGTATATTTGATTAAATTAGAAAACAAATATACAAATTATATTTTTAAATAGACTATGTCGAATGTCAAGTTTTTAATCTCTTACTAACATATATGGTTTTTTATATATATTATTTTATATTTATTTAGTTTCTCTATAGTAAAGTTGACATAAATTAATAAATATTAATATAAGAAATTAAAAATCAAATAGTTATGAAAAAAAAAGTCAACATAAAGTCGACATATTTATAACATATCAATGTTAAGTGTTAGGAAAAAAAATAGGATTCTATAAAGAACCCTACTTTTCACTACTAATCAAACAAAGGGAAATCAAAATTCATATATATCTTTGCTATTGTTCATACGCATCTTTGCTCTTTCGATACCGTCAGCTATACAATCAATTTTATATTGTTTTTTCATTTGCTGTCTGTACATTGAAGCCTCTTCAATTCCTGACATACCATTTGGTCTATCATTAATTAATCTTCCATCCTGTACATATAGTCCTTCAACAAAATCAGATGATGATCTATTTGGTGAAACTCTTTTACCGTCTTTGTATCCCATGATATTTATTTTTTGTAAAGATAATAAATTTTTTTTAGATATGCTGAGGTTTAGTGCTATACTACATTATACACTGCCTACCCCCCTTAAAAAAAACGATATTCTGACAGATGGGAAAACGAAAATCAAACTTTTTTCTGCAACTTTTTACCTTTTTTTTCCTGCTCCTCTGCTCCTTCCCTTGTCTCCTGCTTAGGTGCGTTGAGAGTCTCCCTCTCTTACTGCCCAGAACTAAGGGGGTTCGCTTGTGGCTAACCTTCCCTTAATCCCTCAGCGACACAAAAGAAACCTAAACAAAAGGCAGTTATAACTAACATTTTATAACTCTATAGATCAGTGATTTACAGAGTACAAACCATATAAGAAAATATATTATTTGTTTTATGCGTGTTAATTGATAAATTATATTTATATTTACAATAGTTATGAGGAATTAACCGACTAACTGCGAACAAAACAAACTTAATTTTTAACTTAAAAAAATAACAATGATTTACACAAAACAAGAAAATTTAACAGACTTTACTTTTTGGGGTGGTGCAAGAGTACACGAATTTAGCCATTCAGAATTAAGAATAATAGAGGATAATTTTGCCGATATATTCCCAACAACTCAGCCAACTGCAACAGATATAAACGATTTATTTTGGTTTGATGAAGAATTTCTGTGCGAGTGCATAGGGTTAGACATTGAAGAATACCAAAACAGATAATAATAAATAACTTAAAATTAAAACTATGACTGAAAAGAAAGAACACAAATTATATGTAATTGAGGGATATAGAATATGGGCATATTCCGAAGAACAAGCATATGAACAATTGGAAAGAATAAAAAGATTTTAAATTAACTTAAAAATAAAACTATGAATAACGCAATAAATTACAATCATTCAGTAAAAGAGGAACTAACTCAGCACGTTAAAGACTATTTAACCGACTTAAAAAATCAAGGCGAAGAGTCAAGAAATTTAGAAGATTTACACCACGAATGTTTTAATACTGACTATTATATTATAGGATATTTTAACGCTGAACAATGGCTGAAAAAACATAATATTTCAATCTTTGAAGGAATTGAGTTTTGCAGAGATTACGAGATTGAGCAATTTGGCGAAGCATATAAGAACTATGACAACGCCGAAGAGCTGGTTAATATGATAACCTATATACTCGGAGAAGAAATAATATATAATTTAGATAATTAAACCAATGCCCTCACTATTAATTTAGTGGGGGTTTCTGTTTTGGGGTGTGTGCCTCAACTGATGAAGTCTAAAGACAGAAACAGATTTAAATAATAATCAAAAACAAAAAATTATGTACAACTCAATTACTCCGAGAGATTACTCAAAACTCTCCGACTCTGGAAAGAGAAAACTGCTTGAATCTATTGACATTTTAGAAGAAGAAGCTCTAATGTATCGAACCCTAAAACATAGCGTTAAAAGACTATTTAAAGCAATGGATAGAAACACTACTTATTTATGGCGTGATGACTTAGAATGTACCCACGAATGCATAGTCCTTGAAAACGTAGATGATGGCGTTAAGGTAGGCGAAAACGACACCTTATATATGCCAACGGATGGCGAAAACATAACTAACTTAATGATAAAAATAACTAAAAGACACTTACAAAAATGAAAAAATATATCGTAATAGACACTTGGAACGGAGATGGCTACTCTTCCGAAAATGGAGTAGACACAAAGCAATTTAACTATCGTAAATCAGCGTTAAAATGGGCATATAAAAGAGCTTTATCTAATACTGATGGCGTTGAGTCTGATGTAAAGAGATATTCTGAACTAAAAAACCCCAACGGAGAACTTTACGAATGGTTTAAAAAAGATGGTAACAAAACCAATGGTGATGGCTATTGTTGGGATACTTACGATGATAATTCTGGTAGTTATCAAGTATGGGAAACCAAAGATGTTTATGCTTTTATGATTCAATGTAATATAAACGGCGTAAATCCACTTTCAAAACCACAATATTTAGAAGAGATTAAAGATAAAGAGCATTTAATGAAAGATGCAATTGCTAACTCTGTTTGGGATGAAACAGAAGAAGATTTTATTGAAGAAGAAGAAAACGGAGATGCTTTCTATGGCAATTTAGATGATTACGACTATCAATTTAGATTAATGAATAACTTAGGTTAGCTGATGAGGATTTAATATCCGAAAGCGACATTTTAATATGTCGCTACTAATCAAAATAATAAATAACAATGGAATTAAAAATGACAAAATTTATCAAAGACTTAGAGTCTGCGAAACTAACCAAAAAAACTATGAAAGATAATAAACTAATAGCAGAATTTATGTGTTGGGAATTACAAAATAACCCAACAGACAGGTGGCTTGGTTCGTACCGAGAACCGAATGGAATACTTCACAAAAATACGAATAAAGAACCTTTATTATTCCACACCTCTTGGGATTGGCTTATGCCAGTTGCTGAAAAATGTTTAACTACCGATGAACCTACCGATGGACAACACTATTTTATAAATGATGCGTTACTAACTTGCAATATTGATGTAGTATATGATAGAGTTATAGAATTTATTAAGGAACACAATCAAACAAATAAACTATGAAAAACAACACAAGCACTTATATAGTAGAGCTGAGAGAATATACAGACTCTGGAGACTATATCGAAAACGATTACGACTTTAATTCTAAATCTGAGGCAATCAAATTTGCTTACGAAAATAAAGGGGATGTTTACTCTATTTTAGAATATAAAGCAAACAAAAACCACGATCCTCGTAATATTACTAATCAAATAAATTAAAACGCATGAAATTAAAAGAAATCTTTAGATCAATAGCAAAGAATCCGAGAGAGTCAATCGAATCAATATTGTTGCTCTTAACAATCGGAATATTATTCTACATTTCAATGTGGATATTTTACTAATCATTTAAATCTAAAACTATGAAAAAAATTCTTAAAACAATATTTGGAATTCAAATTAAAGGATTGCAAATCACATTTGACTCAGTCGCAAACATTCTATTTATGTTCATTATGTTACTACTGCTATGGGTGGTAGTAAATATGTTCTTGTAGAAACTAAGCCACTTAGAACTGCTCACTATGAAAATAGTGGGCTTTTCGTGGTAGATATTAACACTAAAAAAAATAACAATGCAAAATTTAAAAGTAACATCAATTAAGTATTTTTCTACTCGTAGAGGATTATCTTATGAATGCAAAACAAACCTCGAAGGCATTTCAATTTGGAATGATGGACAGGGTGGAGGAACTTACCTCAACAACGACAATATAAATGATGACTTTCACCATCTAACCGAATCTCAGTTAGAGGAGCTGATTGATGAGTATGAATTTAAATATAAAACACAGGAATATTAATATGAAAATAAAAAAATCAACTTTTGAATATGAGCTAAGTAAGAATAACATAATCGAAGCAGATTATGAGTATTATTCCGAAGATGGCGATTATTTCCACCCAGCTCACGCAGAGATAGAAATAACAATGCTAACGCTAAATGGAGATAACGTAACAGATGAATTGGAATATTTCATCCCAATGCTTGAAGACAAAATATTAGAAACCCTTTAAAATAACAATATGAAAAACAAAAAACTAAAACCAATGAGACTCAGAATGGTTGGTAAAAAAACTACTAAATCCTTTAACGAATGGATTGCGTACATTAATAACTCTTTAAATAATAATTATGAAAAATTTAGATTTAAACAATAAAAATTGGGATGATATCGACAAAGCGTTCCAACAATTTCAAAAGGACAGACTTGACAAAAGAATTGAATTAGCCGAGAAACGCTATAACGAACAAAGATATGAAAATAAAGCAAAGCTATCTTTTGCCTCTTTCGTGGGGCTGGGACTGATTTGTTTTATAATTTTTATCTTAAATAAATTAGGATATTGACAAAATATAATTATATTTGCAATAATAATATAATTTAATGATAGACTTATAGTATTTATGTTAAGCTCTACATTTAGCTCACTATGAAAATAGTGGGCTTTGTGTGGTACAGGGCAATAGTGCCTTAATTTAAATCAAATAAAATGGGAACAAGAAGCTTAACGCACATCTTAGAGGATGAGCAAACATTAACTACATTGTACCGACAATATGATGGATATCTGTCGGGACACGGAAAGGAGTTAGCAGAGTTTTTAAAAGAGATTCAAATTGTCAATGGCTATTCTGGAGACACATCCAACTTAGCTAACGGAATGGGATGCTTGACTGCTCAACTAATTTCACACTTTAAAAAAGGTATTGGAAATATTTATGTTTACCCACCAAACACAAAAGATTGCTGGGAAGAATATACATATTATGTCTACCTAAAAGAAGTAACATTAGAAAACAAATTGGTAGATAAGAAACTTTTTATAAAAGTTAAAGATACTTATTCTAAGGATATTGTTTTCGATGGACTACCAACTGAATTATTAACTAAAATCGAAAAAGATGCCTAACAATGTATTTTGCACTATATCAAGTGATAACAAAGCAACGATTAAGTTGTTAAAAAAAATATCTAAAATAGACAGAGGTTTAGCAGAGTATTTAAAGCCAATGCCTAAAGAATTAGATAATACAACCTCACCAACTAATATTATATCTGAAAAAGAATATATAGATCAAGAGCTAAAAAGGAAAGAAGAAGCTCCAAAGAGAATTTTTGCACAAGGAATTACCAAGAAGATGCAGAAAGAACTCGTTGATAAATATAAGTTTGATAATTGGTATAACTGGAGTGTTTATAACTGGGGAACTAAATGGGGTTGTTATGAAAATGATTTTTATGATAATTGCTACACATTTACAACTGCTTGGAGTCCTTTGGATGAGCAACTTATAGATGAGTTGGCTAAATTATGTAAAGAAGATTTGCTATATACTTTTGAAGAAGAAACTGGATGGGGTGGATGGCGTTCTTATAGTAATGGGGTTTGTGTTGAGCATAGAAATTACGAAGAGCCACATTGGGAAGAAGAAAAAACATACATCATTAATAAGCACGGAGTAATTAAGGAAGGAGAACCAGAATGGAATGACACTGCTAAAAAACAAGAGTACGAGGAAGGATTTGAATTTTTGTGTTGTGTGTCATATTTAGCTCAAGATCATAACAATGGAGATTTGTTCAAAAAAGGTTTTTACGAAAGTTATTCTTTGCACGAAAGATATGGAGATACTTTAAAAGAAGTTTTTGAATACCACACCCACAACGATAGAGTAGGTAACAAGTCTATAATATTTGGGTAAATTAAACACAAGAGTTGTTGTTAGGCGAGATCAACAATGTAATTAGAAACTGCTGGGCGTGTTTCTTTCTCTTTAATATAAATCAAAATTAGTGCGACAAGTATAAAAAAACTATGTGCATGGAATTGTCTGGGAAATCACACACTAATTTTTAATAAATAAAAATATGAAAATTAAAACTGAAAGATATTTTTCCACATATGGATTTGTATCTATAAACAAATTAGAAGACTTAGCTGATAAATTATTCGGCAAAGGTTGGGAAGCTGAAGATGATGTAGAACAGATTCAAAAACTATGTGATTCAGTAAAAGCTGGTGCTTATGTAGTATCATCAATCAATGGATTAAAATATGATGATGATATAGAGGTTAGAGAGGTGGATAATCCACATTTTTTTGATCATCCAGTTTACGAATGGTTTCAAAATTTTGTAGACTTTGTACAAGAATATGATGATAGCGTTTATAATTATGCTTGTGAGTGGGCAGATAAACAAGAAGAAGAATGAACGAATTAGAAAATTTAATATTAGCAGAAAAACTTAGAGAAACACCAAACTACGATTACATTCGCTGGTTACAACAATTGAGTATAGAGAATTTAAAAGAAATAGGAAAACCCTTTCCTAATTTAACAAAATAAAATAGTAATTGCTTGTTTTTACCAAAGTAATAGATTATTTTTACCAAAGTTATAAAGTTTTGTTTTTGAGTAAAAAGAGGGGAGAGGTGGCGTATTGCCGATTAATAATAGTTAAATGTTTTTTCCTCTCCCTTTTTTTTTAAATCTAATCTAATGAATTTCACTGCCCATATTATAAAAGAATTAAGAATCAAGCAACTGCACGATTCTAACATTAAAAAAAACATTATAAATCTAAACGATTACTTTAAGTATAGTGGAAAACACGAACATAGTAATAAGCTGATAGATTTAACCCCATCATACCGACTTAAAGATAAATTAATTCATATCAAGAATGATATGAATAAGTATAAATTAAAAAAACACAAATAAATGTCAGAAGATAAAAGAGTTCCTTCCTACTATGTAGGAACAAATAAAGAACGCAATTACCAAGCAAGATACGTTGTTACTGATTTTGATTGCACATACAACATAGGGACTGCAGTAACTTACTGCTTAAGAAGTTCGAGAAAACACGAAACGCCTTTACAGGATCTGCACAAAGCAATAGCACATTTAGAATTTGAAATAGAAAGATTAAGTGAATTAAATAATAAAAAATAATGAAAAAAGAAATATTTGATAAGTATGCACACGCAATTGCTGAGCAATTTCATCTTACATTAGATGAGATGTTTGATAAGAGCAGAAGAAGAGATTTAGTAGATGCGAGACAACTTTTGTTTTACTTGTGTTTAGAACGCCCCATAAGAGTTTCTTATGTGCAAAAATTTATGGAAGACAATGGGTGTAAAGTAGCACACTCCACTATAATTCACGGATACAAACAAGCTAAACAATTGATTGATAGTGATAGAGACTATTATGATATGATAGAAAAAATAAACGAAAAATCTTAAGGTTGTACACTCTAAAAGAAATAGTTGATCAAGCCACTAAAGACTCTACTGCAGTAGTCAACAAGCTACCTTTGGGAGTTTCTGTTATGGGTTTTGGCGTTAAGTTGCAAGACTTTCCAAGCAAGACAGAAATCTTAAACTGCTCAAGAGGTGGACATTATTATCAAGAGATTTCAAAGGAAGAGTATAATTATTTCTACATCAATGGATGGAAGAAAGGTAAGGTTAACATAGCTATTAACAATTGTCTCTTTAAGTTAGATCTTATTGAAAACAGGATGAAGATAGAAATGAATACAAGAAAAAACGATAAGCATATACAGAACTTAAAAACAAGAAGGGAAAATCTTTTAATTAAGTATGCTGATCTAAAGTTAAAATTAAATCAAACTAAATAATCAAAACAAATGCAAAACAAAAAAAATCTTTTTAAAGCTCTTGCTGATTTTCAGCAAGAATGTCCTGTTTTACTTAAAGAAACAGATGGTTATGGATACAAGTATATAAAACTTGATTACAT
>Ga0209337_1001698_pt1 | contig 16538 bp, 18 predicted proteins | sample LinPmetageLP53_FD_184044 | JGI IMG/M metagenome (GOLD analysis project Ga0209337, IMG submission 184044) | Marine viral communities from the Pacific Ocean - LP-53 (SPAdes) (version 2) | ecosystem: Environmental > Aquatic > Marine > Oceanic | place: Pacific Ocean | collected 2010-02-08
TTCATCAGCAACATTAAAATACATTGGTCTTGATGAATGGGACTTAATGGGTGATCTAACATAATGTTATGGCTGGAGTTAGAGCAGGAATATCAGGACAAATAAATAATAATATTGTCACAGATGGATTAGTATTTTATATTGATCCTGCTTATAAATCATCATATACAGGTACTGGTACTACTGTAACAGATTTAGAAGGATCAAACAATTTAACATTAATAAATGGTCCTACATTTAATTCTAGTGCTAATGGGAGTATAGATTTTGATGGCCCTTCAGATTATGCTGAAACAGAATCAAATATAGGAATTTCTAGTAATAATTCAAGAACTTTTGAAGGTTGGTTTTATATTGATAACACTACAAATAAAAATATTATTGGATATGGTGCTAATGGAGGTGCAACTTTATGTGACACATTAATATGGAATAATAGTGGATATGTTAATGTTATAGGACATTATTATGGAGGAGGAAATGATACTATTAGTACTCTTCCTAGTAGAAATACTATTAATGTAAATCAATGGAATCAAATTGTACATTTATATGATGGATCCGATGTTTCAATATATACTAATGGAGAATTTAGTAATTCTAAAACTTTAAGTCTGAATACAACAAATAGTAAATTAAGAATAGCAGCCGGGATGTATAGTAATTTTAATTATTTTCTTGGTAAAGGAAGTACATTTAAAATTTACAATAAAGCATTAACAGCAGGAGAAGTATTACAAAACTACCAAGCACAAAAAGAAAGATTTGGATTATGATCACAGATACATATAAAGATACAAATGGTAATATTGTATTTACAGAATCATATCATTTAAAAAGAGGTTATTGCTGTGATAATGGATGTAGACATTGTCCGTACAAAAAAAGATTTGAATAATGAAAATATTTATATATATTAATAATAATGGACTATTCAGATAGAACATATGCATTTGCAAAATGGGCAGACATAGGATCAGTAGACTTTTCCCAAGTAATGGAAACATCTGCAGGAACAGTAAGAAAATCATTGGATAGTGATTTATTCATATTGAAATGGTATACTGCCGATGAACCTACATTTATTACAGACGATAGTGTTACATTGTCTTGGTCAGGTTCTCATTCACAATGCTTACAACATTTGATAGGTCCAAATTGGACAAGTACAGGCTCAATGCCTTAATTAACAACAAAAAAGAATAGGTTATACTATGAAAACAAAAAAGTTAGAAAAAACAGATATTGATTTAATGACAGATGTCAGAATGCAATATCAAGATAATAATTTAAAATTAGGAATGATTGCGTCTGATGAATATCTTATCAATCAACAATTAAAACAAGTAGAAAATGCAAAATCAGAATGCTTTGAAAAATTAAATGCATTGCGTGTTGAGGAGCAAAAAATAATAAAAGATTTAGAAGATAAATATGGCGAAGGACAAATAAATCTAGAAGAAGGTATCTTTATTCCAAATTCATAAGGTTTTGAGTAGTTTACTTATATTTATATTAAAAAAATAATGGGAGTATTTTAATGGCAGAAAGAATAGTATCGCCTGGTGTATTTACTAATGAGAAAGATCAATCTTTTTTACAAAGAGGAGTTAGTGAAATTGGAGCATCAATAATTGGGACAACAATCAAAGGTCCTGCGCAAATTCCAACAAGAGTAAATTCATTTTCCGAATTTCAAGAAATATTTGGAGGATATACAGATGATTCATATGTACCATTTACAGTGCAAGAGTATTTAAGAAATGCTGGTGTTGTAACTATAACAAGATTATTATATGAAGATGGATATGTATTATCAAATGGGTTATTAGCAGTAGTTGCTAAATCAGCTAGTACAGAAGTTGTTACTCATGTATTACATCCAACCACTCCAGTATCAACAAATGGAGCTGGAAATGATGTATTTCAAACATCTACAATTAACCAAGGCCCATCAGGAAGTTTTGTATTAAATGTTTCTGGAGCATTTACCAATGATAGTAGCGTTCCAGGATTTAGTGCATATACAGCAGAAGTAGGCATTAGCTCATCTATAGACTCAACTAAAAATAATTATGTAACAAAAATATTTGGTACTAATCCAAAAGGCGTTTCATATCCAGTATATGTTCAATATGAAAATTCAACAGCTACTTCATTATTTGACAATATGGCACATGTTTCAATGTCAATAGGTATTATGAGTTATACCAACACAGTTGATGGTGTTGATGGATTTGCATCAAGTCCATATGTAACATCTCAAAAAGTTGGCGACTCATCTGTCGATTTATTTAAAGTTCATACATTATCACACGGTAATGCAGAAAATTATGATGTTAAAGTTGGTATTAGAGATATTAGAGTAGCATCAGAAGTAGCAGATCCAAATGGATATGGTACATTTAGTATTGAAGTCAGAAGAGTAAATAATACAAATTTACCAAATTCACCATTTGATTCTGGAGACACTGATAAATCACCAGATGTAGTAGAATTATTTACCAATTGTAACTTAGATCCAGATTCTCCAAATTATGTCGCAAGAAAAATTGGAGATCAATATACAACTATAGATTCATTAGGAAAAATTAAAGATAATGGAGAATATCCAAACTTATCTTCTTATATAAGAATTGATGTTAGTACCGGCGTTAAAGAAAAGACAGTAAATAAAATATTAGTACCATTTGGTTCTAGAGCTTTAACATCACCAATTCCAGATGCGTCAGGATCAGGAGCAGATGGAGTTCAAGGATTAGTATCAGCTTCAATGATAGAAACACAAGTAGTTGGTGGTTCATATAGTAGTAAAAATTATCATGGATTTGATTTTACAAGTTTAAATAATTTAAATTATCTTGCACCAGTACCATCTACTAATTCAGTAACTGGATCAAATAAAGATTTTTATTTAGGAAATGTTAGTCAATCTAGTGGAGCAAATTTCCCTAGTGTGTTATCACCATATACCGGATCTATACAAAATGTATTAGATGCTGGAACAATTGGTTCAAATATATCATTAACAACTAGAAAGTTTATGTTGCCTTTACAAGGAGGATTTGATGGAGCAAGACCAAATTTACCAAAATATTCAGGAGCTAATATATCAGCTACCAATACTTTTGGATTTGATTGTTCAGGACAAGATACTACCGGAACTAAAGCATATAGAAGAGCATTTGCAGCTTTAAGTAACACTGATTATTTTGATATTAACATGTTATTAACACCTGGTATATTACATAGTATGCATCCAGTTGTAACAAGTGAAGCAAGAAATTTAGCAGAAGATAGACAAGATACATTTTATGTAATGGATGTTCCAGCTATTGATGATAGTATTACAACCACTATTAACAATGTAACTAGTTTAGATTCAAATTATACCGCTACATATTTTCCATGGGTAAGAATTATTGACCCAGCTAAAAATAAGCCAATATTTGTACCACCATCAGTATTAGTTCCTGGAGCATTATCATTTAATGATGCAACATCAGCACCATGGTATGCACCTGCAGGTTTAAATAGAGGTGGTCTAACGTCAGCAATTAATACTTATGAAAAATTGACCCAGTCTGATAGAGATGACTTATATGAAGCTAGAATTAATCCAATAGCAAACTTCCCTAATCAAGGAATATGTATATGGGGACAAAAAACATTACAATCTAGACCAAGTGCTTTAGATAGAGTTAATGTTAGAAGATTATTAATAACAGTTAAGAAGTTTATTGCATCTGCAACTAAGTTTTTAGTATTTGAACAAAATACGGATGCAACTAGATTAAGATTCTTAAGTATTGTTAATCCTTATTTAGAAGGAGTAAGATCGCAACAAGGTTTGAGTGCGTTTAGAGTAGTAATGGATGACACAAATAATACACCAGATTTAATAGATCAAAATATATTATATGGTCAAATATTTTTACAACCAACTAGAACAGCGGAATTTATTGTCTTAGACTTTAATATTCAACCTACTGGTGCTTCATTCCCTGAATAGAAATTGGATTAGTTAATATTTATATAAAAAGAATATAGGAAATAAAAAATGGCATTAGAACAAAATTTACCAGGTATTAATCAAAATGACTTATTTTTGAATGCATTTGATTGGGAACCAAAAATGGCCAATAGGTTTATTATGTATATTGGAGACATTCCAAGTTATATAATAAAAGCTGCAGCTAGACCATCTTTAACAAATGGAGAAGTAGTATTAGACCATATCAATATTGATAGAAAAGTTAAAGGAAAAACAAGATGGAATGATGTTGCAATAACATTGTATGACCCAATTGTACCATCAGGAGCGCAAGCTGTTATGGAATGGGTTAGACTTCATCATGAATCATTAACTGGTAGAGATGGGTATAGTACTCAATATAAAAAGGATATCACATTTCATTCTTTATCACCAACGGGTGAAAAAATTGAAGAATGGTGTTTAAAAGGTGCTTTTATATTAGATACCAATTTTGGTCAAATGGATTGGGGAACAGAAGAGTCTGTGCAAATCGAAATGACATTAAAATATGATTATGCTGTATTAGAATATTAATACTTATTATAATGGGAGTAGTTTTTACTCCCATTTTTACTGTTTAATATATTTATATTAAAGTTACCAAAGGAGTTATAATGGCAAAAATGACAGATCGTTATGAAAATAAAAATTTAATAAATTTAGCAAAAGATAAATACGAACAAAAACAAAGAAGTACTATTCCTTCTGAAATTATAACATTAACTAGCGAAGGAAAAATATATTCTGATTCTAGTATATTATCATCTGGAAAAATAGAAATGCGATATATGACCGCATATGATGAAGATATATTAACAAATGCATCATATGTTAAAGAAGGAGTTGTTTTAGATAAACTATTAGAATCATTAATAGTTACCGATGTTGATTTAGATGATATAGCTCAAGTCGATAAAGATGGATTAATATTAAATGCTCGTATATTAAGTTACGGAGCAGAATATCCAGTACAAGTAATAGATCCAACAACAAAAAAACAATCAGAACAAGTAATTGATTTATCTAAAATTAAAACTAAAACAATAGATATTACTAGTGATGAACATGGCGAATTTGAATACACAACAAAAACACATTCAATAAAATTTAAATATCCAACTATTTCACAATCAAAAGGTTTATCTACTATAAGTGATTTTTTAAAAAGTATCATTATAGAAGTTAATGGATTACGTAAACCAGCTGATATAGATCATTTTCTAAAATATGAATTTTTAGTAAAAGATAGTAAAGAATTTCAATCATATATATTAGATAATACTCCAACTATTCTATTGGAATATGAATTTGAAGGTGACGACGGGAGCACCTTTACTGCCGGGTTTCAGGTTGGAGCCAACTTTTTTTGGTCTTAGGCCTGAAGATCGACCAACTCTACACGACAATTTATTTGAATTAATTTGGGCAGGTGAAGGAAGATGGGATTGGAATACTATATATAATATGCCAATATTTCTTAGAAATTTTTATATTCGTAAGTTAAATAAACTTTCTGAAATGAAAAAACAAGCAATAAATAAAGTAAAAAGTAAACCTTCAAAATCAAAAGTCATAAAATCTCCATTGTAAATATTTATAATAAAGAGATTCATATGAATATTCCATATAACTACATAAAGATATTAAAAAACTTACCTGTTACTGGCAATCGTAAAAAAGACCAAAGAGGAAAAGGCGCCCAAAAGACTAAAACAAAAAAAGAAATATCACAGCAAACTTCTAATATAGAAAATCAAACAGCTGAAACATCTAAGAATTTAAAAGCTAGCATTGACGCTTTAACTCAAAATTTTAACATATTATTAAAAGACGTTGAAGCTAATACAGTAGGTATATCAAAATATGTAGCAGTTCAAGAAAAATTAGGTACTACATTTAATAATACCACAAAACAAATAACATTTTTAGAACAACGAAATAAAGGACTAAATAAAACATTTGGAATTAGCTCTGAAAAAGCAGCTGGTTTAGGTGAAAGATATGATGCAGTAGCTAAATCATTAAATACTGGTGGTAAACAAATAAGAAAATATGCTCAAGAATTATCTAAATTATTGCCACTACAACAACAAAACATAAGTGCATTTAGCGGTGGAGAAATGGCTGATTTTGGAAAACAATTACTTAGTGTTAATCAAATATTTCGTGAAAATCTAGGAATGTCTCAAGAATCAGTCGAAGGATTTGCTAGATTTGCAGCAACTGCAGCAGACGGAGCTATAGGAGTAAAAGATATTGCTGCACAAACAACTCAATATGTTGAAAAATTAGAAGAAGTTACTGGATTACAAGGTACTACCCAAGCTATATTAGGCGGAATTGCAGGATTAGCTTCAGATGTTCAATTAAACTTTAGTAAATATCCTAGAGATTTAGGTTTAGCTGTTTTAAAAACAAGAATGTTAGGAACTAGTCTAGGCGAAGTATATAGTATTGGTAAAAATTTATTAAATATAGAGCAGTCTGTTGGAAATGAATTAGAATATCAATTATTATCAGGAAAACGATTAGTTAATGCACAAGGGGAAAGCTTAACACAAAAATTTCGGGAAGCTACATTATCTGGAGATGCTAATGCATCAGCTGACGCATTAAATGAAATTATAGAATCTCAAGGTGCCACAATAAAAGATAATTTCTTTGCAAGAAAACAATTAGCAGAAACATTAGGTATTGGCGAAGAAAAATTATCAAAGATGGTTCAGCAACGAGAATTGTTACAGGATATGGGTCCTGGTGCTGAAAAAATAATGAAAATGCAAGGAGAAGAGTTAGGAGCAGAAATTGCTAAATTTAGAAAATTAGCAAAAGAAGACCCGGCTAGAATAGCATTTGAAAAATTAGTTAAAGGCAATGCTAATGCATTAACCACAGATGAAAAGCAATTATATTATTTAGAAGTGTTAACAACTGGTTTAATAGGTAGACAAGTTAAATTAGAAGGAAAAAGTCAAGCTCAAATTGTAAAAGAACAGCAAGATTTATTGACTGATCCAAAGATAATAGAGGACCAAGTAAAACAAGCTGAAAGAGCAAATAATTTATCAGAAGATGAAATGGTTCAAGGATTAAATGCATTAGGAAAAACAGGATTAGCTATTCAAGCAACTTCAGAAAATACTAAAGCTATTTATTCATTAATTCCTGGTTTTGATAAAATTACTGAGCTATTAAATGGAATAACTAATTTTAGCTTAAGTAATATTAATCAACTACAAGGTTCAACAGAAGCTCCAATAATAAGCACTACTAAAGCAACTAGTGAAGAAAATGATTTTCTTTCAAGACCAGGAGGAGAAAAAATATCATTTAGTTCCAAAGACACAATCATAGGAGCTAAGCCAGGAGGACCAATCGATCAAATGTTAGCATCAGCTGGTGGAGGCGGAGGAGTTAGTATAGATTATGGTAAACTAGCATCTGCTATGGCTGCAGCAATGCGAAATGTACAAATAGTAGCACCAACTGATATTTACCGAGACTCATCCATGAATATAGAATCAATAACATAGAAAGATATTATGTCATTTTTACCAACACCATTTCATTTTGATTTATCCCCAAATAATATATACGGTCCTTTAGGTGTACGATATCCATATGAAAGATATTCAGAAGTTTCTATTTCTGGCGGAATTAAATCTTATTTACAAACTAATCCGACTACTCCTCCTTACATAATAGGAAATCAATCTATAACAGACCCAACTACTAGATCTCCCAGAATGGCATCTCCATTACCAAAACCAGCTAACGATGACGGCATACAAAATCTAAAGACTGGAAATAGATTTAGAGATTTTACTGTTAATAAAACATTAGATAAAGTTCCTGGAACATATAAAATTGGAGCTAATAGTTATATTGGTGATGATAATAATTCAAAGTTAAATAATAATTCAAAGTTAGATGAAGCAGGATATAAAAGAGAGACAAAAGGTGTTAGTTTAACTACTAACATACAACCAGAAGACGCAGCCAAACGAGCAGCACAAATTTTAGGTTTAGGAGCTGTTTCTGGATTTACTGGATCTCCTAGATTAGTTCAATTAGGATCTGCAGCACTAGGAGAATTAGACAATGATTCAGCAATATATACTGCAGTACCATTTTCAAATTTAGGAAAACTAGAATATCTTCCTTATACTGACTTTCGTGCACGAAAAGGAGATATAAGTAATCTATCAGATTTAATAGGTAAACGATTAGATGGTACAGCTGCAGGATTAAGATCATTAACCGAAGGATTTTCAGGATTAAATGCAGGAGCTTATGCTGCAGCTAGTTTATTGTCTGGTGCTTACGCAGCATTTAATTTAGAAGCTACATATGGATTTGGAGAACATGGAACATCATTTGCATTACGAAATGATTTTACTGTTAAAAGTCATGTAGCTACATATTGGGAAGGTGGACAATCTGGAAATTGGAGAAAACCAGGATTTAAAGAATCGATTGCTAAATTAACTCCATTCCGTGGAGACAAAGTATCAGTTATAGATTTTAGAAAAACTACATTGGAAAATGCATATAATTGGCAACCTGCTAGTGATGGCGGTGCTTTAGGAGCTGCAATTGATGCAATATCTGGTCGTGTTACAAAAGATTTTATTAAGTTTTTTATGACTGGTCCAAAATTAACCCCATGGTCTGATGCAGAAGCTGTAAAAGATGATGTAATGGTATTTAGAGCTATTATAACTAGTTTAACAGATTCATATAATCCAAGTTGGAGTCCAGTACAATTTATAGGAAGAGCAGATCCAGCATATAATTATACCGGATATTCAAGAGATATAAATCTAGACTTTACAGTATATGCAACTGATAGAGATGAATTAAAACCAATTTGGAGAAAATTAAATGCATTAGCTGGATATACAGCACCAGAATATGATGGAAGTAGTATAGCATTAAAAGGACCATATCTTCGTTTAACCGTAGGAGATTTATTTTATCAACAACCATTAATTATTAATAGTTTATATTTTACATTACAAGATTCTGAAACTACATGGGAAACTAATATAGAACAAGATGGATCAAATATGCAAGTTCCAAAACAAATTCAAGTATCATTAGGTGGAACACTAATAACAGATTACTTACCACAAAAAGGAGGAAGATTTTATACATTGGCTCACAAAGATAATCTTACATCTGATTCACCTTTAAAAGGAACAACTAATTGGTTGAGTGATATGAAAACTAATAAAGACATAGAAAAAATATCAGCAACAGCTGAACAAGATAATGCATCAGAAAATTAAGGAACGCTTATGAGTAGATATGCAACAACAAAACAAATAAAAGATAAAAATAAATCTAGAAAAGCTGAAACAACTATAATTTCTACAACACCACCAACAGACTCTGATATATACATTAATGTAACTACTCCAGAAAGACTAGATTTACTAGCAAATCAATTTTATAATGACGCAACTCAATGGTGGATCATAGCTGTAGCAAACGGATTAGGCAAAGGAACATTATTTACTCCAGAAAATATAATATTACGAATTCCAATCAATGAAAATCAACAAGATTATATTGCACAATTAAATTCAGAAAGATAAGGTTATAATATGGCAGGTGATATATTTTATTCAAGTGTCGATAAAAATTTAAAATCAGAACTAAATGCTCGAGCATCAGCTGGATTTTCAAGTCGTGATCATAAACAAATGGACTTCATGCTTAGTAAAATAACTAATGTAGAAGTTTCAGCATATAAAGGTCCACTTTTAGATCCAAATGAATTAGTAGAAGATACTGTAACAGGTGGAAATCATAGATTTGCAATTTTAGGAGGGAGTCAAACAAGAAGAGAATCATATCGACCTTCATCAACAGGTATAGATGGCGGATTCAAAGGAGGATATTTAACAAATGATAGACCTGCACATAGAATACCACCAGTAATAACATTAGCAGAAATTAATATTGGAGATCATTCAATGGCTTTATTAAATAAAGCTTCATTTAATGTATTAATTTCAGATCCCACTGCAGATTTAAATGACTTTGAAAAAATCTGGTTTAAACCAGGTCGTAATATAGAAATACGATATGAAGGATCTAAAGATCAAATAATTACATATAAAACAAATAAAGACGGAGAAGTAACTAATGGATTGTTAACACCTCCAGCTGGTTCTAGATATAAATTATTAACTGAACAATATGGGTCAAAAGCAGCTGATAAAGAATATCAATTTAGAAAAATGAATGAAATTACCTTTGCAGGTATTATTACATCATTTACTTTTTCATATTTACCTGATGGTACTGTTGAAGCTACTATTATGACGTCTGGTGTTAGTAATATATTTACCGATGTATCATTAATGCTACCAGACAAAAAAGACGCCCAATCTGGCGAAACAAATACATTTTACAAATATGTTAAAGATCAAGTAGATTCCCATATAAAAAATATTGACGAAAGTAAATTTTTAAATCTAGAAATTAAAACAGACAAAACTCGTAATGATTTAAATATATTAATTGGTTCATTATATCGAGAAAAACCAAAACCAGAAAACTTTGTTGGACCAACTCAACCTGTAGATTTACAAAATCAATACAAATACATATCATTAGGATTATTGATTAAGTATATCAATGATAAATTAATAGCTAAATTAAACAATGTTCCTAAAACTGAATCTACTGATGATTCTAAACCAGTTCCGCTAACAATAGACGCTAAAATTATATGCAATGAAGAAATTTGTCTAGGTAATGTATATCCATATTTAACTTCTGCAGATCCTAAAAAAATACTTTTATGGAAAGGAACTACTCAAGGTTCTAATGTATCTTCATATCCAGATATTGATACAAAAATTGTACCATCTCAAGCAGATGTTGACGCTGGGAAAAAAGAAACTCCAAAAACTACTCCACCAACAGTCAATTATTCTCCAATAGAATTAATGCAAGATGTAACCGCAGAAACTCCAGGATTTCAATCAGATAAAAAAACATATCCTAGTAGAATATATATTGGATTAGACACTGTATTAAAACCATTATTAAATAATGATAAAATTACTACCGTTAATATGTTACTTAAACAAATTAGTTCAATGATATCAAGTAATACTGGAGGACTCATTAAAATGGCATTAATTACAGATCCTGCAGTTCCAGACATATTATTATATTATAATACAAATTATATAGGCAACAAAGAAAATATAAAAGAAGTAGGAGTCAATCCATATCTAATTCCAATGTCAGCAAAAAGCTCATTAGAAAGTATTCCAAATGAAAATAAATCTGTAATAGGAAGTATAGTAACAGATGCAAAAATTTCATCAAAGTTACCAGATAATATGAAAAGTTTAGCGTTTGTATTAAATGAAGGTTCTGACATTTCAAAATCACAAATTTCTCCATTTGTTACATATATGTACGCAGATGGAACTGCAGACGAGCCAAATAGTCAACGAGGTCGAATAGCAAAAAATTATACAAAAAAACATAAAGAAGTTATGAAAGAGCTTCGGGAGGCAAAAGCATTATTATCAAATGACTTTTTAGATAATCCTAGTATAGGCAGACTTCGTGATATATTATATAAATACAATCAATATCCAACTGAATCTATTAAAGACACAAATGCGTTAAATGCTCCTATATTTATATTTGATGCTGAAATTACAATTGAAGGTATTCAAGGATTTAGGATAGGCGATGTAGTACAATTACCAGTATTGCCATCTAGATACAGAACTCAAGCAGTATTCAGTGTAATTCGTATAACACATAATGTTGATTCTGCCGGCATATGGAGAACAAAATTAAAATTAGTAATGAGAGCTAACACACAATGAGACAAAAAGCTTATTATACTAGAAATGAAATTATACCTGACCTATATACTATAGGCAAAGAATATATGTTATCTGATAATACTGAATATACTGGCCAGTATCATAAATATATTACAACAGGTGAATTATATACATTATCCGAATGGAGTGATGGATTTTCTAAACCACTTAAAGTATATAAAGAAATAGATCCAAAAATTATAACATATAAAAATTTAAAACCTAAAATACAAACTGCATATGAATCATTAACACCACATCGTGTAATAATTAATGTAAAAGATCGTAAAGCTGGAGTAATTACTAGATACTTTGCACAAAAAATAAATGAAGAAACTATTATAGAAATAAATAAACAAACATTTGACGATTTAAAATCTAAAAAAATTGATCCAAATTTCTATAGAAAAACTCAATTACAATGGCATATTACAGGTGAAATAGATGATATTTATAATGGTTCTATATTACATAAAGGAGTTCGTAATAAAAATATACAAAGTGTAGATACAGCAAATAGATCTTTAAAAGGTATAAATAAAAAATTAACAAACTTTGTAGAATATTTCACAGATACAGATTTTACAGTCCCACATGATATTAATAACTTGGATAATACATAAAAATTTATTATTATATTAATGTATGATAATAATAGACGATTCAAAAGAACTAGATTCGTTGTTACAAAGTATTAAAAATTCAGAATATGTATTGGTTGTTCCTATACTATCAGATCATCAATTACATTCTTCTATCAATAAAATATCTTGTATCTACGTATACGATTATAATGAAATAGAATTCATTGTTCCTATACATCATACTGAACAAATAACCGGCTTTTCAGAACATTTACATAAATTACTCAACCTTGAATCTATATTTGTCCATGACAAAAAGTTATGGGTACAAATGGGCGGTAATAGCAATGTTTATGATGTAAAAACTCTATGGTGGTATACATATAATGAAGCATATGATGATAATCATTATTTTACATCTGCTCATATATTTTACTGGAGGCGACATACTAATTTACAACATGTTAATACAATTATTCCGCTAATGAAACATGGTGATATGTGTCAAAAAATACGTAAGTATGCAATGCCAATGATTGTTAATTCAAAATTAACAGATTCATATAAACGATTTAATATGTTCTATCCAAAAATATTTGCTGAAATTGAATCTAACGGAATGCAAGTCAATGATTCTTTTAAAATGAAAGAATTAATTACAGACGGACGAGTCTATTCAAATTATCATTATCATACAACTACAGGTCGTCCCTCAAATGCATTCCGTGGATTTAATTTTGCAGCAATGAATAAACAAGATGGTACTAGAGATGCTTTTTGCAGTAGATTTGATAACGGAGCATTAGTTGAATTTGATTTTGATGCATATCATGTAAGATTAATTGCAAAACTAATTGGATATGAATTACCAAAAGGTTCTATACATACATATTTTGGTAAATTTTATTTTGGTAGCAATTCATTAACTGCAGAACAATATGAACAAAGCAAACAAATAACATTTAGATTGTTATATGGTCATATAGAAAAAGAGTTTTTAAAGATTCCATTTTTTCAAGAAGTAAATGATTTTGTTTATTCGTTATGGAGTAAATGGAAAACGAATGGATATATAAAAACTCCAATACTAAAGCGACAACTAAGCAAAGACTCTTTGTCTGATATGAATCAAAATAAATTATTTAATTATTATTTACAGGCTTTAGAAACAGAATTTACTGCAAATAGATTATATCAATTATCAGGCTTATTAGAAAAATATAAAACATGTATCACATTATATACATATGATTCTGTGTTATTTGATGTTCCAATTCATGAAGCTAAAGAAATATTACCGCAAATTAAATTACAATTAGAAGAGGATAATTTCCCTGTTAAATGTAAAGTAGGCAATATTTATAGTAAAATGAATGATATCAAGTTATGATAGATAAAATTATTAATGAATGGACATATCAATTGGATGCTGGTTACCCCACAAAGGAATCAGATTATGAAGTACTTCGTTCTGTGTTACAAGAAACTGATATGCTTTCTGAACAAGAGATTAGTAGAACAATTCAACAAGCTAAAGGATTATACGAGCAAGAACCAGAACCACAAGTAGGATCAATTGAATCAGTATTAACTACTCAACTAAAATTACCAGCAGATATAATACAACAAATACTTAGTATATATAATGGGTTATCTCCAGAAGAACAAACATCATTTAATAAAAATTTTAGAACTCATACTATAGAATCATTTGCTAGCAATGGCTGGGAAGCATTTAAAAAATTCTTTTTAGTAAATGTTGGAGGAGCTCGTGGAGGTATGGGTAATGGTGAAATTTCAGTGTTGCTAGGAGTTAAAGATTCTGAGCCAGGTGGTACAAGTAAACATGATATTGTTATGCCCAATGGAGAATGGGAAGTTAAAGAATTAAAATCAGGTAAGTTTGATCCAGCAAAAGCAGGATTAGCTACCAAATTTGAATTAACAACAAAAATAAAAGACTTTTATAAAGATATAGTAAACACCGTTTCAAATATTGGAGATCCATATGAATCTTTAAAACATTTAGTTGATAAAGAATCTGCAGAAGATTTAAAAAAATTAATTAGAATATTTGAAACAAGATTTGAAGAATCAATTGATCCAGATAAATTAGCTTCATTTGAGTGGAAAAAATCTGCAATGTATAATTGGTATGAAGGATTTAAAGAATTACATACTATATTTTATAAAACAAATTTAGATACAGATGTTAAGGATACAAGATTAACCGTTAATACAGCAGGAAATAAAAAATCATACTGGATATCAGATGATGATGCAGACCAAATAGAATTATCGTCTGGTGAAGAAACTAAAGCAGCAATTGATATAGGAGATCCTGTTGATAATATTAACACAAATGTAGTTATATGGTTTAATCGATTAGAAAGACATGAATTTATAAAAAATCCACAAAATTTTCTATTTGATTTAAATAAAGTTAAAAATGATTTTTTTGCTGGAATATTAGGATTAATTTATTATAATTATAGAGATCCAAAACCAAATATTGGATTACCAACAAATTTTGCAATTGACGTAGTGTCTCAAGGAAGATATAGATTTGTACAAAAAAATATACCATCATCTGCAGGGTATGATTATTTACAAGGGCAAGGATAAAAATTGAGGACGCAACTATTGTGCACATTTGCACATAAAACAAATTTAGATATTGTTACAGAATATATTAAACAAAACTTCGAAATTCCAGAAAAGCGAATTTTTATTTTTGCAAATCATTCTAAGCGTAATGAATTGTATTGCACATTTAATGCTGAAGATAACGGTCATAGAGGTAAGAATACAATTTCTATACACAGAAAAAAAGAAACTAACACATTATATACAGTCAATGCATTAAATGAAGTTATCAAAGACTTAAATAATGGCATATTAGATAAAACAATGATTCTTCCATGGCAAGCATTTGAAAATTCATTTATATTATTAGACGATCCAGGATATAAACGAATAGATTTAGTATTTGTGCAAAGAATTAATTTTTAACTATATTTATATAAAAAGAATAATATCATGATCAAATTAAAAAAATTATTAAAAGAAACATATGCGTGGGAAAAGCGTAATGAAAATGGATCTTTACCTACATTAGAAGATGTTCAAAAAGAATATAACAAGAAAAAAACCCAAGAAGTGGTAACTGGTCAAGAAGAAGAAAAATTAAAAGATATAGAAGTAGCACTTAAAGGTGCTTCAAAAATGCATAAAGATCAAGCTAATAAAATTGGTGATATAGTAAAAGAAGTCTTAAAAGACAAAGACGGAAACGTTCGTACGGATTTGAAATATGGAGATAATAAAAATTATCAACCAAGAATTGAATTAAAGAATACTAAAATGAGAGGCGGCGCTTCACTTACAGTAACAGTTAGTATAGACGGAAGTAAACCATTCGATATAGATTTTAATGATTTTGAAGAAATAGATGATCATGGATATGAAAAAGCAATTTGGCTTATGGGATCAGATGCAGGTGGAAATGATTGGGGAATGGAAGGATCGATGGCATTTCATGGAGAAATAGAAGATTTTGATATTGACACATTAGAAAAAGACGAAGCTGGATCAAAAAATTAAGGAATACATGATTAAATTAAAAACATTACTATCTGAAAAGTTTTTAGGCTTTGGTATTGGTCAAGGCAAACCAATTAAAGAACAATCATTATACAAAACCATGGCTGACATGTATAAAGCTTTAAAGTCCGGACAAGTTGATGCTGCAGGAATGGCTGAAATATTAAAAAGATCAGATGCTCCAGTTGTATCAATCGACTCTTCTGGAATAGGTCTAGGAAATGATTCAGAAGCAGCTATTCAAAGCGTATTTGCTGCAATCAAAGATATTAACACATTAAATAAAATATTTCAAATATTAAAAAGATCAGTAGAAGATTATGTTGATGATGTCGGCGATGAACTTTATGATAAAAATTTCCATGGAGGAGCAAATGTTCCTACAGTAAGACAATCATTACAAAGACTTGGATACCAAATTAAACAATAAAAAAATTAAACAATTACACA
>Ga0209337_1001699_pt1 | contig 16533 bp, 13 predicted proteins | sample LinPmetageLP53_FD_184044 | JGI IMG/M metagenome (GOLD analysis project Ga0209337, IMG submission 184044) | Marine viral communities from the Pacific Ocean - LP-53 (SPAdes) (version 2) | ecosystem: Environmental > Aquatic > Marine > Oceanic | place: Pacific Ocean | collected 2010-02-08
CACCTGTCTATGCAATTGATCAAACAGGACTAACTATTACAACCGCAGCTTCTCCTGCCAAAGGACAACCTATAGGGTCAATTCCAAGTGGTACTGAAATTACTTTTATATTTCCGGTGGCTCAATATAAACAAACAGTACCAGGAACTACAAACCTCATAGTATCTTATTATAATTTTACCAGCGCTAGTGTAAGACTACAAGAAACACCTAACATAGAAAGTCTTCACAGTAATAGAGGGTATGAGCTTGGTATTGTATACATGGATGAATACAATAGAGCATCTACTGCTTTAGTCAGTATTAATAACACGGTAAACATTCCTTGTTCTAGGTCAATTACAAAAAATGAAATTATTGCAACTATACCTATAAGTCAAGTCGCACCTAGCTGGGCAACAAGATATAAGTTTGTTTTAAAACCAGACAGAACAACTTACGAAACCATTTACTCTAGTATATTTTTAGAAGACCCTAACTCAAACAATGTTTATTTATTATTAGAAGGAGATAATATAGCTAAGGTTGAAGAAGGGGATAGGCTTATAGTTAAAAGAGATTCTGCAGGGGCTATGGCTAATTGTGTTTATGCAACTGTTTTAGAAAAAGAAACACAAACAAAAGATTTTATTACCGTCACCCCAGCTCCCGCTCCTAATCCTGTAAGAGTAACCGGTGGAGTATATATGAAAATGGCAGGAACGGATTTTGAAGCTATAAATGATACTGATGATGTTATAAACGTCCATGTTCCTACAGCCGTTGCTGGAAGTGCTGATGGATACCCTGGTCTAGCCTATCCGTTTTTTCAAACTGAGGGAGCAGTAAAAACACCTTATGATGTACCTGCAGGTACTAGAATAGTAATGAGTATTTCTCAATTAAGAATAGGTCAAGGAGGAAGCTGTGAGTATAGATCAAACTCTATAAATGAAGAGTTTATTGCGCCAGAACTTTATACAGACATGTATGAATGGTTTATGGATAATAATATTGGTTCAATTATAGAATCAGCTGGCGTACAAGATCCAAGTTCTGGTTCGGAACAAGTTCAAAATGTTTTTATATCAACCCTAGCAAATGCAAGTCCGACAGGAGTTCCTCCATTTAATAATACAGACTCTTCACAGCCTAAAAATTTATCAAAAGCTGATTTATTAGACGCAACACGATTTGGAGTATCTGGAGTATCTGATTTTGTAAGAACAAATTGTTATAGATTTTACAAAGATTCAGCAGGTTTATACTATTTATATGTAAGTGGTACTAGAAGTTGTGGGGGGGATGCTGGTGGAGATTCAGGTGTAAGGGTAAGTTTTACGGTTTACAGAAGAGATTCTGTTATTGTTTTTGAAACTGAACCTCAAGAAGCTTTACCTGATGTATGGTATGAAAACGATTTATCTTTTGCAATAGACGCAAATGGAAACCACAGTGGTAATGTTACTAATCAAAATATATCAACTGGTGTTGCAGGTGTAATAAATACAGGATTTTTTAATTGTTTTGCATTTGGAAATGGTGTTGAAAGTTACAAAATAAGAGACTCGCTAAATGGTAAATCATTTAATTTAGGAAATCGAGTTTTTACTACATCTAATGTAGAATATAAAGAGGCACATAGGTTTGCTGATTTAACTTATAGTGGGGTTTACAATGACGAAACCAATGTAAACAAACTTAACGAATTCAATTTAGGTCTAGCTAATTTTAAACCACTAGAAGAAAGCTATGGAGATATTGAAATACTTTACGCTAGAAGAACAGATATTTTAACATTACAAGAAGATAAAATATCTTACGTACTAGCTTCTAAAAATATTATTTCAGATTCTACTGGAGGGGGGTTAGTGGCTTCAGTTCCTCAAGTATTAGGTAATCAAGTTGCTAGATTAGAAAATTATGGTATAAGTAATAACCCAGAAAGTTTTGCTGTATGGGGAGAAAATAAATATTTTACTGATGTTAAAAGAGGAGCTGTATTACAGCTTATGGGAGGTTCCCTATCAGACGAAAGATTAATTATAATTTCTGAAAGCGGTATGAGAAGCTGGTTTAGAGATTTATTTACATCAGCCTTTACAACACAGAAATTAGGAGGATATGATCCTTATATGGGTGAATATGTTTTAACTTCTAATACTATTTTAAAACCTGAAATACCTATTTGTTTAGCATGTGGTGTAACTAAAGACATTACTGTAATAGCTAAAGAACAGTTTATTTATTGTGTTGATGTAACAGCACAAACTGGAATTGTAACTATAGATTATGTTATTCCTCAAGAAGGTGAGCAAGATATAGAAAGTGAAACAAATGTATTAATAACGGATGAATTAGGAAATCAATTAATTACTGAAGGCTCTGTTTCTGCAGTAGGTTATACTATTAACGCTATATACAATGGCATTACTTATACATCTGGAAGTGTTCCAACCTCTGGAAGTTTTAGTTTTCCTAAAGACATACCAAGTGACCAAAAAGTTACTATAATAATAACTACTGATTCAGATCAAAATGATACTATTCAAGTTAACGTAAGCTGTCCAAAATCTAATGTATTGAATATTTATAGCATTTGTGTAACTGACCCATTAAAAGCTGGTCAGTTTATTCATAACGAATTTGGATGGGTTGACGCGACAACAACGTCTCCGATAGAAACTAATTTAGTACCGTTTGGAAGTGGGTCTTCTTCTTTTATTATATCTCAATATCAATTAGCTGCTGGTTCACAAGGAAGTGGAATATTCCCTGCAGATGGTTCAACTGTTTCAATTTATTCAAATAAAATTAATTTTGATGATTTTGTGTTTAACCCTACAGTTGATAAATTTAAATATTTAAGAACTAATACTTTCTATCAAAATAACACCACTGATATATCAGCATTATTAGCTGCTTCTACTGCTGCAACACCAATATTTACTATTGGAGCGCCAACAATTTATTCGGCTAACTTTACAATGCCAAGCTCAGGAAACATATTATATTTAATTTGGGACTACAGAGGTATTGCAACGCCGACGCCAACGCCAGGAGCGCCAACTCCCACACCAACACCAATAGCCCCTAGTCCAGGTCCGAGCCCAACACCTAGTCCAACGCCGACGCCGACGCCTAATGTGCCAACACCTGCAGTCCCAACACCTGCAGTACCTAGCGCACCAACACCTGCAGTCCCAACACCTGCAGTACCTAGTGCGCCTACGCCAGTGCCGACAGCCCCTAGTCCAGCTCCAGCTGTACCTAGTCCAGCTCCGGCAGTTCCTAGCCCAACGCCCGCTCCGGCAGTTCCTAGCCCAACGCCCGCTGTGCCAACGCCTACACCAGCGACACCAAATTGTACTGAATGGACATTAACCTGTCCAAGCGGAAGCGGAGGATGTAGCTACTCTTATACTGATTGCAGCGGGGCAACTCAAACCGGAACATTACCTGGAGATTATGACATAGATGTATGTGTTGAGTTTGGAACAACGCCATTTATAAATAACGGTAGTGCCTCTGACACTGGTATAGTTTGTTCAATAGTTCCTTCAACTCCATCTGCACCAACACCTGCAATACCAACACCAACACCGGCTCCAGCTACTACGTTTAGTGACGCAACTCAACAAAATGGAGGTACATTCACGGTAGCCTGTGCTGGAACAACTAATAATGCAATATATACCTCAAGAACCGCTGTAGCAGATATAATTGTAGGTGATTTTATGTATGCTAATTTTGCTCAAACAGTTGTGTGGAATGGTGGTACTTCATACTATGGTTTAAGTAATAGAAATGGTCAAATAGGAGCAGACTATGCAATGTTAATTAATTTATCAGGGGAGGTGTTAGCGATACATGATTGTAGTTCTACGCCATCACCTACACCCGCTACTCCTGCTCCGTCCGCAACGCAAGAAATATCAATAATACCGTGTGGAGGTGGAACAACTTATTATGTAGAAGCTCTAGGAGCAAGTGGTTTAACTGTAGGGAGAGGGATCAAGTTTAGTTCAGGTGGTGATGCGGGTTGCCCTACATTCGACAATACTCAATGTTATCAAATAACAGGAATTAATATAGGTTATCATAATTGTCAAGGAACGGTTAGTCAAATTAGTAGTAATTGTGGTGGTTTAACTGGATGTACCGCACCCTCGCCTGCGCCCGCGCCAACTCCTACTCCTGCACCTAGTGCGCCTACGCCAGCGCCATCTATTTCTTATGATGATTATACAATAACTAGATGTGATGGAGGATTTGATAATTACACTGTAGGTAGAGCAGCATCAGGAACTTTCCCAACTAATGATGCATTATTAATGCCTGATGGTAACTGTTATGAGATTATTGATACAACTGGAACAACCGGTACTATAGCCTCTGCTGTTTACACGAACTGTAATGTTTGTACCGCACCATCTCCAAGTCCAACACCAGCGCCGGATGTACCAAGTCCTGCGCCAGCTGTACCTAGTGTACCAAGTCCTAGTCCAGCGCCTGCGCCTGCTCCAGCAGTACCAAGTCCTAGTCCAGCGCCTGCGCCTGCTCCAGCAGTACCAAGTCCTAGCCCAGCGCCTGCGCCTGCTCCAGCAGTACCGTCCCCTGCGCCTGCAGTACCGAGTCCAGCGCCTGCACCTGCAGTACCTAGTGTACCGAGTCCAGCGCCTGCGCCATCGCCTGCTGTGCCAACGCCTACACCATCTACGTGTGTAGGGATATCTGTAGGTTATTCAACAGGACTTTACTATGGATGTTGTGTCCCTCCTGACAATCAAAGAACAAACTACTTTAACGCAGGTAGTGTGGCTTCTGCTTCAAGAATGTATTCAGCATCAGGTTGTTCAATACTAGATACAGGAACTAAATATATAAGTGAAGATGGATCAGTTTATTACACATTTATAAATGGTGTTAAAACCGCAGGACCAATTTCTTGCCCATCATGTCCGTAAATATGAAAGATTTTATTCAAAACGTGAACAATCACCTCAATGGAAATGTAATTATTTTAGGTGGGTGGTCTAAATTTTACAACGGCTACAATTCTAATTATGGTAAGAACTGGGTTGACGTATCTATTACTCCAGAATCGGTAGACTTAATTTCTAAATTAGGTGTACCACTTGAAATTAATGGAGCTCATCCTTGGGGTAAAAGAATTATAAAGCAGTTCATAGTAATGTGTGGTGAAAGAAAAAAAAGAAAATTTTTAGATGTTTTTGTTGACAATCTTAACACTGAATACACAATTATTGAAGGATTAAAAATACAAACTCCTAAAGCAGCTATTAATCACCACCAAAAAATTTACGATGAAATAAAACAGGACTGGGTTTTGCAAAAAATACAAAAACTAAAAACCCTATACAACATTTAATATTTTTTTAATTCATATATAATTAATAACTTTAATCAAATTTAATTTAATCTAATGCAAGAATATAAAAACTTTCTTACACAAGAAGAGTGTAATGAACTTATAAAAATGATTGATGCTAACCATACTAGGTCTTCAGTCGTAGAAGGTGGTACTGACAGAACAGCAATATCAGATTATAGAACTTCAAGCACCTGTAATTTAAACTCTAATAATAACGTTGTAAAAAATATACACTCTAGAATAGCGGGGGTATTGGGTTTTGATGTAAAAAAAGGCGAGGCTTTACAAGGGCAGCTTTATCAAGAAGGACAATATTTTAAAGAACATAATGATTTTTTTGAGGGAGCTGGTTATGACATGCACTGTCAAGCATCAGGCAATAGAACTCATACTTTTATGATTTATTTAAACGATGGTTTTAAAGGAGGAGGAACAAATTTTCCAAATCTTAATAAAGTTATTGAGCCTGAATTAGGAAAAGCTTTGATGTGGGACAACATGAAAGACGGTGAACTACAACGTCAATATCTCCATGAAGGTGTTTCAATTCAAGAAGGTAAGAAATATATTATTACATCTTGGTGGAGAGAAAAATCATGGGATGGAACTGGAGATGAACAATTAGCATCACAACCTAAAAAAGTAGAAGAGCAAAAATCTTATATAATAAAATCTTCTGACAAAGTTGAAACATCTGTTGTAGAAAGCAAAGTTGTAGAAACAGTAAAATATACCAATAAAGACCAAATTCCTAAATTTACTGACTTAGGATTTGCTCTTATTAAATGCCCTGAAGACACTTGGAAAATTATTTCTGATGCTTATGAGATGTTAAAGGATAAAGTTGTAGATGAGCAATTTGAAGGCAAATCAGATATTATAAAAGGAGGAGAAAGTGAATTAATGTCTTTTGATCATTTACCTGCAATGAAAAGTTTAATTCATCAACAGTTATTACCAGTTCATCAAGAATGGATAGGTGGTCAATCAATCGACCCTTCATTTATTTATGGCATTAGGTCGTATAAAAAAGGTGCAACTTTAACACCACATGTAGATAGAGTTGAGACTCATCATATTAGCTCTATTATAATTGTAGATAAAGATTTAAGGTGTGGTTGCCAAAACAAAAAATATGGGGATGATTGGGCGTTAGATGTACAGGGTCATGATGGAGAGTGGTATAAGATTTACGCAGAACCTGGTGACATGATAATGTATGAATCGGCAATTTGTGAGCATGGTAGAAAAGACCCGTTTGAAGGAAATTTTTACAGAAACTTTTATGTTCACTATCAATTAACATGATAAGCATTCCAAGCACCATAGGTGTAGATTATTTTAAAGGACAAATAGATTTTTTTCAGTTTCAACATTTACAAGTTTACGGAAAAGATGCTATTAACAAAGCTATTATACCTATAGTAAAGTATAATCATCCCAATGAAGAACCTGTTGTTGATGTTAATTGGAATATGAAACTTTCATATATGATGGTTGATTCAGTTTATGATTATATAAAAAAAGAAGAGTTATGGTATATACCAATTAATGTTTTTACATGCGCTAAGCAGGTTATTAGATTGCTTCCTGATGATTTGGTGGTAGAGATTATTGACGCGGACCTAGTTCATTTAAAGCCGTATCCTGCAGTATATGACAATATAGATTACGATGTGATTCTAGCAGATGCTACTTATGAAAATTGGCACATGTTTGTTTCAAATAAAGATTCAAAAAATAGAAATGTAATAGAACATCATTTGTCACATAAAGAAGAAGGTTATATGAATGGAGGATTTAATATAATATGTAGAGTAAAAACTTTAAAAAAAATAATAGATGATGTTATTGAATATTCAAAAACAATAACTGAAGAGCAGGCGGGGAATGAACACTCGTGGTGGTGCGCTATGTATGGGCTTAATATTGCATGTCATAATCATAAAATAAAAATGATTCATACTAACAATTGTTATTACCCAAATATTAACGAATTTAAAGACCATCATTATATAGCTCATTATAGTTGTGACCCTAGGTTTCCAAAACACGGACTATATGAATTAGATGAAACAAAATTTAAAAATAATTTATTTTACAATCAAGCAAAGAAATGGATAAGTCAACAGCAATCATAACAGCCATAACAGGTAATTGGTTTAATTTAAATGAATCTACTAAAGGATTTGATTCTTATGTTTTGTCAACTAGATCGGGAGATGAATTTAAACAACACGCAAAAGAAAAAGGATGGGAACTTATAACACTAGACAAACCGCATACAGAAAATTTATCTGACGCTTCCATACAGTCTAAAGATGTAAAGTTTTTAAATTTCAATAGAAGTAAATTAGAAAAATATGATTATATATTATATCATGACCATAAGTATTATTTTAATCAAAATCAAATTAATATTTTAAAAGAAAATTTAAATGATAAATATATAGCGGCAGGGGAAGATTCTTTTTCAGTTTTTATAGAATATTTTAGATGTATGTTTTATGAAAGATATAAAGTGGTAGAGCATAAAATTAGAAATAATATAGATTTGTTTACACAAGACCATGGGTGGCATTTATTAAACACGCAGGAAAGTGCTAACATGAGTTACTTATTTTGGAACATGAAAAAAGATGGAGTTGAAAAAGTAATTAAAGAATTGCAAGAAGAACAAAAAAAGCATGACCACCCTGAATGTCAGATACTTTTTAATCTATGGTATTATTTAAATAGAGATAAAGTGCAGCTTGTAAAACCTCATATAATAGACGGTGGTTTAAAAAGAAAATTAAATGAAAAATACCTTATGGGTAAACACTATTAATGTACGATCCAGATAAAAAAATATTATTTGTTCACATTGCGAAAACGGGAGGAAGTTCAATATCTCATTATTATGCGCAATCTAAATTTCCTGATGCTCCTAAAAAAGCTGATGTTTTACACCCTAATTATATTAAAAAATATTTAATGGTTAATCAACCACACCCACATTGTGGTATCAATATGTATGAAAAAATATTAAATCTTGATGAATATTACAAATTTGCTGTAATAAGGAAACCTATAGATTATATTCATTCAATATATTATGAATGGCCTCAAGCATACACTAAAAAATTATTTAAAGATTTTATTCTATCTAAAGAGTTTGTAGAAAAAATACCAACTCAAGTATCTCATTTGTTAAATAATAAAAACGAGATGAAAATTAACGAGCTTTATAAGTTTGAAAACCTAGATAATGTTTTTAAATTTATAGATATAACATTTAAAAATACACATAATAATTCCTTGCATATACAAAAAACTTTTAGAGACATTAACGAGATTAATGATAAGTTGTCTGATATTGTAAATGAAAATATGTATGAGGATTTTAAAATATATAATAAGTTATGATATACTGGTTTACAGGACAACCGTGTGCGGGTAAAACCGTGCTAGCTAATATGCTAAAAGAAAAACACATGCCTAATGCATTTCGGATAGACGGTGATGATATGCGAGAATTATTTAATAATAAAGATTACTCAATAAACGGAAGAGTTTCTAATGTAGGAACTGCTCAAAGAATTGCCCACTATTTACACAACCAAGGCATGGATGTTATAGTCTCTTTAGTATCACCATACATAGACCAAAGAGAAGATTTTAAATTATTAATGGGAGATAATATTAAAGAAATATACGTGTACACAACCGAACAAAGAGAACGTGATCATTTTGCAGCTATAGCTTATACCTGTCCTAATGATAATTACATAGAAATAAATACAACCTTTGACACTCCAGAAGAGTCATTTAAAAAAATAATTAATGAAATATAGTTTATTTATAGGTAGATGGCAACCTTGGCATGAAGGCCATCAGTGGTTAATTAACCAGAGATTAGAACAAGGAAAAAATGTTTGCATTGCCATACGTGATGTGGAGACTAGTGAAAATCAACCATGGTCTGCGCAAGAAATTAAAGATAATTTAAAAGTTAGGTTTTTTGATGAAATTACAGAAGGTAAAATTAAAGTTATTATTATACCTGATATTGAATCTGTAAATTATGGCAGAGGAGTTGGTTATGAAATTATAGAGCATGTCCCGCCAGAACAAATAAAAGAAATATCAGCCACTGAAATAAGAAAAAAATTAAGAGAAGATGGTAAGCTATAAAAGACATTTATTAAAAACAATTTCTTGGCGAGCAGTAGGAACTTTAGATACAATTATTTTATCTTGGATTATTACTGGTAACTGGAAATTAGGTTTAACTATTGGAGCAGTAGAAATTATTACAAAAATGATTTTGTATTTTTTTCACGAAAGGTTTTGGTATAAGTATATAAAGTTTGGTGTAAATAAAAAGATATGAAAAAAGTTTTAATAACAGGGGGTGCTGGATTTATAGCACATCATTTAATTTATTATTTAATAAATAAAACAGATTGGGAAATAATATCAATTGATCGTTTAGATTTCAGCGGTAATTTAAATAGACTAAATAACGTTATGTTATCTATGTCTGCTTCACAAAAGAAAAGAATAAAAATTATTCATCACGATTTAAAAGCTGAAATAAACCCATGGATAACCAATCAAATAAAAAATGTAGATTATATATTACACCTAGCTGCAGGCTCTCACGTAGACAGGAGTATAGAATACCCAATGGAGTTTGTTTTAGATAACGTAGTGGGCACAGCTAACATTTTAGAGTTTGCAAAAAAACAAAAAAGTTTGGAGCGTTTTATATACTTTAGTACAGATGAGGTGTTTGGACCTGCACCTTATGGTGTAGATTATAAAGAGAATGACAGATATAATTCAACGAATCCTTACAGTGCTACAAAAGCAGGGGGCGAAGAACTAGCTGTTGCTTATGAAAACACTTACGGTTTACCTGTTTACATTACTCATACAATGAATGTGTTTGGAGAAAGACAGCATCCTGAAAAATTTATACCTATGTGTATTAGAAAAGTAAGGGATAATCTTTCTGTTGATATTCATTCCGATCATACTAAAACCATTCCAGGGTCTAGGCATTACATACACGCGGTAGATGTTTCGGAAGCAATATATTTTTTACTTACTAATAAAACAGAATCAAGCGTAGATTATGGTGGGGCTAAATGCCCTAAGTTTAATATAGTAGGTTCAGAGGAGCTTAACAATTTACAATTAGCAGAAATTATTGCGCATGCACAAAACAAAAAACTTAAATATAATTTAGTTGACTTTCATTCTTCAAGGCCTGGGCATGATTTAAGATATTCTTTATCAGGAGAAAAAATGAAATTAATGGGGTGGCAACCCTCTATTAAATTAAGCGATAGAATACATCAAGTGGTAGAGTGGTCTTTAAAAAACAGTAATTGGATTGAAATATAAATTTGATAATATTGTAGCAGTTGGCGCACATCCCGATGATATAGAGATAGGTTGTGGCGCTTCCTTGTCTAAGTGGTATTCTGAAGGTTTAAAGATTACATGTATTGTTATGTCTTGTGAAAACACAACTAGACATAAAGAGATTTACACTGCATTTAAGAAACTAGGAATACCATCGTCATCTGTAGTTATAGGAGAGTTTGAGGACGGTAAAATTCCACACAATAAAACTACTGTTAGTTTTCTTGATAAGCATATCAACTCCCAAACACTGCTTATATCTCACAACGAAAACGATACTCATCAAGACCATATCAACACTTCTTTATCTGCTATGAGTTCTGGAAGAAACGCTTTAAGTTTCTTACAATGGACAACCGTTCCATTTAGACGAGTCAACAAATTCCACAATATTCATCCATCCTTTTATGTTTGTGTAGATGATTATATATATAAAAAAATATCTTCTATAGAGTGTCATAATTCTCAAATAAAAAGATTCCCTATCAACTGGAAAGAGTTAATTAAACAAGAAGCTTTGTTAAAAGCTGTAAACTCAAACTGCAAATACGTTGAAAGTTTTTATTTAAAAAAATTCACGATTTAATTTCGTAAATTTGTAGTTATTAATTTATAATGGATTGTAAAGAATCAAAAATTATATGCCCTATTGGGGCAACAGGAGGAGAATGTACATTTGATATCTTATGTTGTGGTGATTTAGAAGATCAGTATGTATCTTATACTTTAAGTGAAGGTGATCAAAAAGTAATATGTGTACAAGATAGTGATTTAGAGCCTGTAGTTGTTACGTCTATTTCGGGTAGTAGAACGAACTCGTCATTACCTTGTAGTTCGTTTTGTGGAGAATTAAACCCAAACCCTGCACCTTCGCCAGCCGCGCCAGGTCCTGGTCCAACACCCACTCCGACACCGACACCTTCGGGATCTTGTCAATGTTATCAGCTATTATTTGAAGATGCAGGAACTGCTACAATAAATTATACTGCTTGTGGAGGAGGTAGCTCAAGTATTATTATTGACGCTGGAACTTTATATTATGTTTGTTCTACAACCACACCAACTACTAGCGACCCTGCTGTTACAATAACAGCATTTGGAAGCCCTGGTGGATGTTCGCAAAATATTGATTGTGACCCTAATCCACCTGCACCAAGTCCTTCGCCATCACCCGCGCCTAGTCCAACACCTAGTCCAACGCCCGCGCCCACAACACCCACTCCAACACCAACCCCATCTAATGCTTGTACGATTTGGGAGCTGACTTGTCCGAGTGGTTCAGGTACATGTAGTTATTCTTATATAGATTGTTTTGGTAATACTTTAACTGGAGATGTACCGAGTGACCAAGAGGTAGAAGTTTGTGTATTAGATGGAAACACACCATTGGTTCAAAATGGAGGAACACCAGTTAACACGGGCGAAGTTTGCTCTGGCGCACCAAGTCCTACTCCTGCACCTAGTGCGCCAACGCCTGCCCCAAGTTCAACTCCAACTCCAACTCCAACTCCAACATCGATTCGCTGTACTTTTTGGGACTTAACGTGTGGAAGCCCTGGAAGTTGTACTTTTCGTTATATAGACTGTAACGCAGTAACACAGACAATTACTTTAGACCCTGACGGAGATTTTGAGGCTTGTGTTTTAGAATTTACTACCCCAGAGCTGGTATCAGGATCAGGTGGTAAAAAAGACTCAGGAGATGATTGTACAGTAGCTCCAAGTCCAACACCTACAGCGCCTGCTCCTGTGCCAACACCTACACCTGCAGTTCCTGATTGTACTGTGTATGAACTTGCTTGTGGTAGCTCTGAGTCATGTAATTATAGTTACACTAATTGTAATGGTACTCCTATTAGTGGACTTATTGATCCCGATAGAGAAATAGAAGTTTGTGTTAAAAAAAATACTAGCCCTACCATACAGAACGGAGGTAAAATAAATACCAATGACCCGTGTGGTATTACTCCGACTCCAACGTCGCCTTATACGTATAAAGAATATAGTAAATGTAACGACAGCACTACTAAACAAGTTTTTTACGCAGGTATTGGTTATGTGTTTCCTATAGTAGTAACATACGGAGATTCTTGTTATGAGAATCAACAAGATACAGGACAAACAACTGGAGTCCTTGTTAATTTATTACCAACATACAATACTTGTGCAGAATGTTTAGCAGTAAATCCAAATCCGAATGTATGTCTTGAAGTCAATAACACTGTAGAAGTTTTAAATCCAGGGACAGGTAATGTTTATGAATTTAATGGAGTAACTGGTAATCCTTACGGTACTACAACCGGGACTTATATTCTTTTAGATGTACCACAAAGTCACCCTATAGCTATATTAAATTATGGAAAAACATCTTTGATATCATATACAGGAATTAATAGTACTACGGGAACGGCACCAGATGGAAGAACGTATAATTTTTATTGGGGAGATGTTACCATAACAGTTACGGGAGATTACCAGACAGTAAGTTATGCTTGTTTAATCCATGGGTATATGGGCGGACAAGATAACTTAGGATTTAATCCTACTGTTTGTAGTATTCCACCTGCTCCGACGCCAACTCCCGGGACAGCACCTACACCTACACCGTCAAGTGTTGTGCCACCTATACCATCGCCTGTAGAGACTGAGTACACTTTAACATACAGTCAAAATTCAAAAGGTTGGCCATCGTTTTATTCTTATATACCTGATTTTATGTTAGGAATGAATCAATACTTTTATTCGTTTCATCAAGGGAATATATTTCAACATAACTTAAATACGAAAAGAAATAATTTTTATGGAGAACAATACAGTTCTCAGATTACAACAGTGTTTAATCAGAACCCACTAGAAAATAAAATATTTAAAACTATTAACCTTGAGTCTGATCAGGCATGGCAAGCCAATTTAGAGACAGATATACAAGAAAACGGTTTTATAGAAAACACATGGTTTACAGAAAAAGAAGGTTCATATTTTGCTTTTTTACGTCAGACAGGTGAAGTACCTGCATTGACTGGTCAATACGCTTTAAGGTCTGCAAATGGCATTGGAAGATCAACTAATTATATAATAGCAGGAGATGTTACAACTATATTATTTTCTACAAATCCAGTAGTGGATATTGGAAGTATTGTAAGCATAGGAGATTATTTATATTTTTCTCTACCTAGCTATACTGCTATAAACTTAGGTGGTCAAATTACAAATATAACTGTAAATATACCTGCGGGAATTAATCAAATTTCTATAGACACAAGCATAACAGGAACACTTCCTATGACAATAGCAGACCCATTTATTTTATATATTAAAAACTCAGTTGCTGAAACTCATGGTTTACTTGGTCACTACTGTATATTTACTTTAATAAATGATAGCTCTACATCTACTGAACTCTTTGCTGTTGAATCGGAAGTAATGAAAAGCTATCCGTAAAAATTAGTATCTTTACACTAGTATGGACTTTAGTATAAGAAAATTAAAGACATCTGATTATGATGATTTATTGGTAGGGTGGTGGAAAGATTGGGGATGGAAACCTCCAGAAAGAGAAGTATTGCCAGATAATGCTAAATCAGGATTAATAATTTTTGATAAAACTAAACCTATATGCGCTGGTTTTATTTATTTAACTAACTCCAAAGTGGCGTTAATTGAATGGGTAATATCAGATAAAAAATATAATGATAAAAGAAAAAAAGTAAAAGCTTTAAATTTATTAATAGACGCATTAATATTAACTTGCAGCATATTAAAAATTAAATATATAAAAGCTGATAATGAAAGTAAAAGTTTAACAAAAGCTTTTATAAAAAAAGGTTTTGAAAAAGGAGATATAGTCACACATCTAATAAAAAAAATATAATATGGGAGCAGGATTCGGAAACATAGCGGAGACAACAACAAAAGCGGCGGGAGGCGGCGGATTTTTAGGTAGTTTAGGGGGAACGTTAGGTAAATTGGCTGGGCCATTAGGCTTGGTGACTGGTATTGCTGGCTCTATAATGAGTTTTAGTCAAGCAAAAAAACAAAGAGAAATGCAACAAGAAGCTCAGAGAGAAGCTGATAAAGCATTTAAAGAAGCTCAAGACAAATTAGAAGTTAATTATTTAGAAGGTCTCTCAATAGCTAAAGAACCTTATGAGTTAGAAAGAGAAGCTTTGCTTCAAGCAGGAGCTTCAGCTTTACAAGCTGGAGTCGAAGGAGAAACCAGGGGGGCAGCTGCAGTAGCAGGGCAAGCCTTGATGGCTCAACAAGCAGGGGCAGCAGGACAAAGAGCGGCAATGTCAAGAGAAATGCAACAACTACAGCAGTTAGCTGCACAGGAAGAGTCAAGATTACAAGGCGCAAGAGTTGAATTAGATTTAGGAAAAGCTAAAGGATATCAAGCTCAGCTAGCTGATTTAAGAGCTAGTGAGGCTGCATCAAGATTACAGGGGGTACAAGGAATTGCTCAAACATCTGGTGATTTATTTAAAGCATTTACTCCTTTATATAATCCTAACGAACAAGATTCATAGATTATGGCATACGGATACGTAAGAGATAAAGAACCGCTAGGTATAAACTGGGCAGAGATATCAAAAAATTTTAATGATAGACTAGCTACTGATGAGGCAGAAAGAAAAGGTAAAAGAGAGGATATACAGAAACAATATGATGAGTTATCTCAAGAGCTTATAGATAAACCTACTGGAGCTGATATAGATTTAAATAGTGCTATATCATCTTTTTCTACACAAGCTTCACAAGCTTCTCTTGAAAATTTAAATAAATTAAAAAGAGGTGAGATTTCAGAAAGAGAATATTACAATCGTAGAGCTAATTTAAAAAGCAGCACAAGTAATTTATTTCTTTACGCTAATAACTTTAACAATCAACTACAAGAAAATTTAGCTTTAATTCAATCTCAAGACCCAGACAAACAGGGCTCAGGTGGTATGGCATTTCAAATGGCTTTGGCTCAAAACATGTTAAATTTTAAAAATACTGTAGCTATTATAGATCCAGCTACCGATGAAGTTATGTTAGTAAAAACAGATGAAGAAGGAAATCCAACTAACGAAGTGGTAAGTGTTTCTCAGTTAGGAAATCTTTCAACTCAAAAAGAAATGTCCTATAACTATAGGCAACAAATTGCTAATAGATTAAAGGGTAAAGGAACTCAAAAATATAGAGATAAAGATGGGCGAGAGGTTATTACAATATTAGGGGCCGAAATAGATAGTCAAACTGCAAAAGATAGCATTGATGCTATCGCAAATAGTTTGCTTGGAGATGAAGCTCAGCAAAGAAGTATACTTTATCAAAACGGCTTTAAGTACACACAAGATGAAAGTTTAAAAGGTAAAGATGGATATATATATTACGATATAAAAAACGGTACTTACGACTTTGACCCTGCTAAAGCTAAAGAAATAATAATTAAAGATATTACTTCTTCTATTCCAGAAACAGTAATTGAGGTACAAGAACTTACTGCAAACGAAAAGAAATTAGAACTTTTAAAAATTCAAGATTTAAGAAACAGAGTAGAGAAAGGAAGCATTGAGCTTAAAGGAATAAGAGCTGATGATATAGACACATCTAATTTACAAGCCGAAGTTAAAAGAGATATAAACGATACAGTTGGTTCAGACATAGCTAGCACATTTGACACCAATTATTATTCACTAGCAGGTGGGGCTAAGAAGAAGGGGTCTAATGCAGTAAAATCTTCTTTAGATTTACTTAATAGA
>Ga0209337_1001700_pt1 | contig 16532 bp, 23 predicted proteins | sample LinPmetageLP53_FD_184044 | JGI IMG/M metagenome (GOLD analysis project Ga0209337, IMG submission 184044) | Marine viral communities from the Pacific Ocean - LP-53 (SPAdes) (version 2) | ecosystem: Environmental > Aquatic > Marine > Oceanic | place: Pacific Ocean | collected 2010-02-08
GAAGAGGGGTAGTAGGGTAGTAGGGTAGTAGGGTAGTAGGGTAGGAGGTCATTCATTATCCTCTATCAACTCTATCTTACCATTTTGAATCAACCTATCGAGGGTGTCCGATCCCATTACACACACGGATCCATCCTCATAATATATTTCGTAATTGGTTCTCCAATTAAATAAAGGCTGCTCCGACCAAGTGCCAGACTTTATTTCTTTGAACACAATACCGATTTTTTTACCGTCACGGATTAATGTACCGACTAATACTTTTTCTTGGTTATCGCTCATTCTCCAACACTACCTTTAATGTTTTCTGATCCAGCATTTTTATATTACCAGCTAAGACAATATGTTCTATCATATCTGGTATACCAAATGGTTGGCTGATCCGGATGGCTGAAAGTACCCCCAATACTCTTCCGTCTTCATCAAACAATACAGACCCAGAGGATCCAGGCCAAGCAAAAGTGTTGATCAATAAAGTGTCCATGTGTGTCCCTGTTAGCAAACCCTCTGAGATATGAAATCCCTCTCTGGCTGGGTGGCCACAGTGGTATACTTTTTCTCCCATTTGATTGTTTATATCCCTGCGAAATGGTATAGCCTTAGTGTATCTTAAGCGTTCTTTCGGAACAAGTACAGCGATATCTGTTTCAGAATCCAAATAGACAACCTCTGCTTCCGTCATACTATAACCTTTTTCCATGATAAAAATCTTTTCCTCTCCCTCCACTACATGAGCGGCGGTTAAAATAAATCTTTTTTTGCCAAGTTTAAAATAATTACCAGAACCTGTTCCGGTAGGTACATCGCCAGTTACTCCCTGAACAATCACAGATGAGAGGTAAGAAACTTTTAGGCCTCGTGCAGCGTACGGGTCTAATTCCGCAGTGTAGCTGTCGTCAAATTCCGGCTTTAAGTTTATGTTTAAATTCAAATCTAGATGTGCATTCGCCGGTGGTGTGCATGCTAACATGAAAAATAATAAACACTTTATCATTCTTTTGTCCCCCCTATAAGTAATTAGAGAGCCAAAAACAAAAAAGTCCCGAGGCCTTGGGACAGACCGGGACTATTTATCAGGATGGATAGATGCAAACAGGATTGTAACCGCTTGTTTGATGTCTTTATCTAGAATTCTAGATTTTAATAAAACGCATTTATCTGGTAATTTTTCTGTGATTTCTGTCTGTGGTCGACCGGGTTGTTTAATAACGGTTTCTTTGGTTTGCTCTTTACATTTTTCTATAGAATAAGAAGATTTAGAAGAGCTTGCAATTAGTTGTGTGTTCTCATCATATAGTTTTACAATGATCGTTGCGAAGTTCTCTGTTGCAAAGATATCAGTTATCAGAACCCAGTGATAGTTTTCACTACCGCACTTAAGAGGTGTTCTATAGTTACAAGTTGTATCTAAAGCATATCCAATTGTGTGTTTATCATAAACATATACCATTTCTATGTCTCTAGTTCTCTTCACCCAATGTGTATTAACATTTGCAGAAGAAACTAGTAGACTATTAATATAAGGTTTGTATTCTTCCAAATCAACATCATGAATTGTCGGTGGGGCCACATAAATCTTTTTATTTTTATCAGCATCAGCTTCCTGAGCGAACAGTAAAGATGATAATAGTAGATACATTTTCATTTCATTTCCTTTACATAAAGTTTTAGAGCTTTTTCAACTCTTTCTTTGTATTCATCTAAATTTATTTCTATACCACATTTAATTGAATAATCATATCCTAAATACCAAGCCAGAGATTCTTCAAATAAAGTATGCCAGTTTTTTGATTTTAAATTATTATCATTGTGTCTAATGACATGACCGATCTCATGAATCAACGAAACTAATTTTTCAAAGTCGTTTTGATCATCTCCAATATCAACTATACCAAGACTGTCTAGTTCCAGAACTTCCTCCGGAGGCGTAGGTACCCAATAAGAATTATCTCCCTTGATTAATTCCACGCTGATATTAAAATCACATTCAGCCTTTTCCATCAATATCACAAACTTGTTTTGCAACAGGCTGTTTTTTGAAGTACTCGATAAGATTTGTATATCCTCCAATAAATCTCTCTTGACCTGTAAGTGTATCAATTTCAACAATCATAGGAACCGTCTCATGCTTATAAATAGATTTGTAATGATCCAACAGCAACGGACTGTGATTGACTGAACAATACTCAAATTCTTCTGATCTGTCTATCATCACCATTTTTGCTTGCAAGCAATAAGGACACTCACTCCAACAAATAATTTTATAATATTTCATTTTATCCTTTAAGAATTTGTTTTTTTATAAGCTTTTGGTGTATCTCTGACGATGAACCAACTATTGTTAGTGTTCTGGGTTGATTACCTTCATGGATAGTTACCCTACAAAATGATACTTGTTCTGAGAGGCCGAGCTTTACTGCCTCTTCTAGTAAATTTTCATTTGAAATACTATCTTCGGCGATTGATATAATATGCCGAGGATTCAAATACACTACGTTAAGACGACTTGAATAGCCGGCATGTCTAGAGCCTCTTTGGATTTCAACTAGTTTAACAAGCATAATGCATCCTCCACGTTATGTTTAACGCTTCTTGTTTCAACGGACCAGGTTTTTCCTTCTATCATAATCGTGCACTTTTCATGACTCTCGTGGTTCACAAACAATGCTATACAAGGTTCTTTTGTTTGATAAAAGTTAGAAAACAAATCATCCTTCCCCGGTATCCGTGGTCTGTTCATCAGCGTTCCTGCTGGTATCCATAGTAGATCTCCCGTCTGATACATTTTCTTCTCCGTTGTAGTAGTTATTTAGTCCCACTAGAATTTGTTGGGATTCTGTTATAGCTTGATCAATATCAACTATTTCGCTTTTTATTTTTGCTAGCATCTTTAGCAAATATAAATAATCTTCTTCAGCAACATCATCTACTTGAGATGATATTCTCTCTAAAGACGTTGCTGTTTTATCTGTTTTGATCGCTGTCTGACTAAGCAATTCAGCAACTTTTAATGGTACATCTTTGATGTCCAGTCCGTAAGAGATTTTAACTCTCATATTACCTCCAAGTAATTAAAATAAGTTTGAATAAACGACTTGAATTACCAAGCCGGTCACAGCTAAACCAACTGACCATATAAATTTGGCCATGCCATGTTGCCACTGTTCTAGATCACGAACACGAGCGTATAAGCCCTGATCCGGATTGTAAATTGCTTCCTTGATTTTCTTCACATCGTCAATCATTTCATCTTGTTTGTCTGCCATCCGCTGAATCTGGTGTGCTAAATCTACAATTGCATCTTTTAGATCTTGGTGTTCGTTCTCACTCATTCGTAAATTCCTCCTCTATAAATAGTATCAACAATCAACAATCGCATGCGAGGTTGTTAATAAAATACCAGCGGCGCTAGCGGCGTTAATCAAGGCACACTTTGTGACTTTGCAAGGGTCAATGATCCCCTTTTCATAGGTACTTACCATACATCTATTAAGAAAATCATAACCTGTGTCTTCAGAAGTCTCTTCTTTAACTCTTTCTACAATAATATCAGGAGATTCACCAGCGTTGATGGCCATTTGTCTCAAAGGTGCCTGACATGCTTGCAATACAACTTGGGCACCAAGTGATTGTTCCTCGTTGTCTGTCTCCACGAAAACATCAGTTGTTGCTCTTATTAAAGCTACGCCTCCACCAGGAATAATACCCTCTTGCTGAGCAGAACGTACGGCTTCCAAGGCATCATCAATGCGATGCTTCTTCTCCATCATTTCAATCTCAGTAGCTGCACCAACTTTGATAACAGCAACACCAGAAGCAAGACGAGTGATGCGTTCCTGCAGTCTTTCACATTCGGAAAGATTTTCCGTTTGTTGAATTTCATTCTTGATTGCCTGAATCCGCGCATCAATCTCCTCATGGTTACCTTTGCCTCCAACAATTGTTGTCCAGGCTTTTGTGAGGTTGATCTTTTTGCACTGCCCAAAGTGTGTTAACTTTATATCCTTAAGGGTGAGTCCTAGCTCTCTAGAAATGAATGTAGCACCAATGGTGGCGCATAAGTCTTTAAGAATGTTCCTTCTTTCCTCACCGTACTTTGGCGCCTTGACTGCTGTCACCTTCATGGTTCCCCTGACTGCATTTGCAATAAGAGCAGCCAATGCCTGACCTTCGATATCATTTGAGATAAAAAGCAGTGGGCGATTGTCTCGGGCAGCAATCTCTAAAGTTTTCATGATCTGTTCTACGTGTTCTACTTTTTCATCAGTAACAAGTATCAAAGGGTTTTCATAATCAACTGTTCCGGTTCTTTCGTTATTAATAAAGGTATTACTAACATAGCCAGAATCAAACCTAAAACCTTCTATAAGATCTAAGGATGTCGTAATACTCCTGGCTTCTTCAACTAGTACAGAACCATCTTTACCGGCCCTGTCAACTGCCTTAGCTATTAGAGTACCAATTGATATATCATTGTTAGCCGAGATTGTGGCAATGTGTCTTATATCCTCCTCTGTTTGAATTGGTCTAGACATATTAGAAAGTCTTTCAGTAACAACTGTTACAGCCTTGTCAATCCCTCTTTTAAGTTCCACAGGGCTTACACCAGCCGTAAGATATCGCTGTGCTCCCTTAAGAATTGCACGGGCTAATACAGTGGCCGTTGTTGTTCCATCACCGGCATCAGCGACAGAACGCTCTGCTGCTTGTTTGATAACTTGCGCTCCAAGGTTTTGAAATGGATCCTCAAGCACGATAAACTTTGCTACCGTCACACCATCTTTGGTGATGACTGGTGTGTTTTGTTCCTTATGATACAATGCTACATTCCGCCCTCGTGGACCGAGAGTGGTTGCAACATTATCAGCAAGGATGTCAACGCCCTCGAGGATCTTTTGGTTGAGGGCAAAGCCTTGATTGTAATGTTTCATTATTCCTCCGAATATTATACATATAATATAACCTCTTGGGAGAGGTTTGTCAAGTTATTTTAGCAACTTTTTCTTGATTATTGATTTTATTAGGTTGTCTAGGGATTCAGACTTGATTTTAGTCAGTGTTCTGTCTGTGGCGATATCTGGTGTTGACTCTTCCCAGCCGAAAGCTGTATTTAACTTGGTCATTCCCACTTGAGTATTATCTAGGCTGTTCATGGCGCCTTCCCCATCACCAGCGTCGCCGGAATTGGTATATTTTGAGATATTGGTTTTTGCCTCTTTCATGTGGGTCATAACCTCTTTGAATGCCTCAAAAGCATCTCTGATCTTATCATCCATAGTGCTGTTTAGGGCGTCCAACTGCGTCTTTAGGGATTGATCGCTAGCGCCGACTAACATTAGAGTTGCGCCTATCATACCCTTATCAATGAAGGCGCCCAGTGAAAGATTACCATCTTTTTCCGGTACCAGATTAGTCGTAAGATTACCAGCGCCGCCGGGCTTAAAATCATTGACCGTCGATACGTTAAAAACTGTGCCGTCGGCGGATTTTTCGACAATAAAGACGCTTAATTCAACAGCTACAATGGATCCTAGATCAGATTTGCCCAGAGTCTTGAGTCCTTTGCTGCCGAAAGTTTTTTTCTGCCCTACGACATACAAAACGGGATCTAGTGGCTGGAAGTTTCCAGCAGACTGGTGGATTGATTTTCCGGCATAATATTTTGCGCTACCTTTCATACCATTTTGCAAGAAGAAGTCTGCCTCTCCCATTCCTCCGGCGGCGCCCGATTCGGCTCCGCCTTGCCTTCCACCTGCCAAGAAAGCCAAGAAAGCCTCAAAGTTATATGCTCCACCTTGGGCATCAACTTCGCGTACTAATTTACTCATATATTCTAAAATCATAACGTGGTTTAAGAACTTTTGCGGATTCGACTTATCTTTCCAAGAAGGCTCCTCGGTATCTTCGCTAACGGTAGCGCCTGATACTTCTTTCGAAAAATTGGTCAACGCTTTTATTCTATTCACCATATCTGATATTCCGGCAGCTTGAGAATCAGTACCAGTGTTTTTGAAAAAATTATCAAACATGCTTATTTCACTAGCTAGCATTCTGGGCTTTAGGTCCCCTGCGCCCCTAGCGCTCAAAGCGGGGTCTGAGTATGTTTCTGGTTCTAAAGGTTTACCTCGTTCAATAGGCTGTTGGTCTCTGGGTATAATAAAGGCCTTTCTCACTTCCCCTGGGGCGTTACGTATCTGATTTATGAATGCGCTGTATGCTGCTTTTTTACTGTCGTCCTTTTTTATGTCATCCAGTTCACCTTCTAGGTATGCTTTTATTTTAGGGTCATCATAGTTATCAAACATAATGTATGCGCGTAAAACATTCTTGTTCCACTGGGCGCCAGCGCCTTTGGCTGATCTGTATACATCTCCTGTGGGCTTCTTAAGAAACTTTAAATCCGCAATATTTAGAGTTTTATCCGGATCGACACTTAAGCCGCGAATTGGCTCTATTTTCAGCAATTTTGCGTGTTTTGGCCACATAACTTTCTTTAGATCGTCAGTGTTAAATATTTTTTTAGCATCAGGAACCGAGATTTGACTCAAAGGAGGCTCAAGGTCTTGGGGTAATTTAAAGGTGCCTTTCTCCGCAATCACCTGCTCAATCAATTTATCTAATCCGCTCTTGCTCATCTCTATAATTCCTCCAATAATTTCTTAATGTCCAAACCCGCGCAATCGATCTTGCGAGTGGTCAAGTGATAGTGGCTAATAAAGCCTTCAAAGCGCCCTTCAGCGCATTTCTTACTCACCTTGGTGTTCGTATTGCCTGAACGATTAAGGGGCGTTTCTAGGGGTATTCCTGTAGCCTCATGAACAGCTTTCATAAGCATCTTGAGAGCCTCAATTTGTACTGGGTAGAATCCAAGGTGTTCTTCAAGTTTTTTTCCATGAACGTAAGCATCTTTTACAACAGGACGTTCACCAAATCCCTTCCTTTCATACCAATTTTGATATTTTGGGTAGTATGCGTTGGTAATCTCGACGCCGATTGAGCGGTTGTTCCACGTTTTTCCTCCGGCATGCCACGCAACATCATTCATATCTATGAACTGATAGATGGTGCCATCATTATCGATGGAAAAGTGAACGCTGATCCCTCTCTTGGAGAGCACCTTATAGCACACCTCCGATGACAAGCAGACGTCCCAATGGCAAACGAAAAATTTTGGATCACGTTTCTTTTGCATTCTTTTAAAGCCAGATCTGAGTTTTAATCCTCCGCCTTCAAAAAAGAGTTTCACTTTTGGCCAATCAATTCGGATGTACTCTGAGTTGTATATAATAAATGATTCAGAATTATTTTTGTGAGCCATCGGTGCATGGTCATCCCAATTTGCAACTCTGTCATTATATAATCTACGGTAAGTTGCGGGACCACAACAACCATCTGCTGTTAAATGGTGTTCTTTTTGAAACTCCGCTACGGCAGCTACGAGTTTTTCACCATGTTTTGCACAATCGAACCATTCCGGTGCCCAGCCTAGTTTTATTGCTGACGCTTCATTATAAAATATTTTGTCATCTATACTCACTATAACACCTCATCTGCAAGACCTAGCGTGATGGCCTCTTCACTGGAAAAATAAACATTAATCTTTCTATTAAGTAGTTTTTGAATTTGTCTTTTTGACATTTCTGTCTCAGAAGAAAGACATTGTATGTAACTTTCTTGCAGGCTTTGCATTTGTTCCATTTCGTTTTCAATATTATGCAGTTCTCCTACTGAACCGCCATTAACCGCATGAATCATTATTCTCGTATGTTTAGCAAGTTTTCTCTTGCCCTTTGTACCGGCTGCAACTAGCAGAGTTCCGGCTGACATTACCTTTCCTAAACCAATGGTTTCAATATCACAGAATTGTTTACAATAGCATATAATGTCATATATACTAAACATTTCATCTGCTGATCCTCCATATGTTGAAATATAAATTTTAATATCATCCGCTCTTTCTTGACCATCTTTCTTTTGCTGAGACAAAACTAACAATGCAGAAATCAAGTCTGCGGACTTTTCTTCATCCACCTCTCCGACAAACATAATGCTTCTTTGCTCTGGTATTTCGGGCGCCGCTTCCAAGAGTTCGAGTACCGAGGTAACTTCTTCTTCAGGGACCTCTTTTTTTGTCGGCTTCTTTGGCTCTTTTTCGTTTAATTTTATCATGGTATTTTATCTCCTTGTTGTATTGTCTCGTTAACATACTGCTCCATCTCTTCCCAGGTTGAATATTCTAATATATTAGAATAAGATCTAGGGAAAACACTTATATGGTTTCTCATTATAGATTTTCTTACACTGCTGATATTTAGCTCATCAATATATTTCTGGGCCGTTATATTCTGCGTCGACCGGCTGGCTTCTTCCATGGCTAAATATTTAAGTTGTAAGACTTCCCTAAGACCTTGCTCACTTATAATTAGTAAGGCGGCACAGCTTTTTTGGGCCTGCTTTAATACTATGATTGAGTGCCCGATCGCTACTAAATATGAAAAAACATAAGTTAATGCAACTCCAATGAAAAAGCCTATTACATATTCTAACATTTATCCTCCAAATAAAAAAGGAGAGGGTATCTCCTCTCCTAATTATATCATATTATATAATATTTGTCAATTTATTTTTTCTTTCGGCGAGTTGTTCTTTTTTTAGAACCAAGAGCCTCTTTTAATTGTTTTTCTGCTCTTTTTGCTTTCAAAAGACGCTTTGCAACGCGTCGAGCCACTTCTTCAACAATATCTTTCTTTTCCGGAATATAATTAATACCTTTGAGGGCTTCCATGATCTCTTCAGTCTCATCTTCCTCTGGTGGTTCTTCTCCCATTTCCATTGAAGGTTCCATGTCCATTCCCATTTCTTCTCCACCGGCTGGCATTGCTGCCTCTAATTTCTTTCCTAAATCAATAATAGCTTGAGCCTCTTCATCAGTTAGATCAAGTTCACCTTCGGCGTCCATATCATCCATTTCAGGTTCGTCCCCGACTGGTGGCATGGCTTCATCCGGAAGCATTTCTTCCTCTTGTTCGTTGACAAAACCTTTAGGCACAGTGTTGGGATCAGATGTACTACCATAATCACCAGCAGCCTCTTCCATCTTTTCTTTTTCGTCTTCGTCATCACGCTTCATTGACGGCATTGATCCGTAACCTTCTTCCATCTTTTCTTCTTCGTCACCTTCTTCATCATCACGCTTATACTTACCGTACATTTCATTAATAGCAGGAATACTTGCTAATTTTGCGAATCTGCGAACTTGTGCTTCACTCAATATTTTTTTAGCCATAATAATCAACTCCTTGAGACTTTATTTCAATGTAAATAGGTCCTAATAACAGAAAACAACAACAAAAGATTAAATTTCTGGATGTTCTTTAGCTATGAGGTCAAAAATATTATCAATGTCCCCTTCTCCTATTCCAAAATCATTTAAAAGTTCCTCGGATTTCTCTGAATCTTTCTTTATTTGTCCTCTTTGTTTTTTGCTTTGTTTGTTGTTTTTTTCCTTGTGATCATCAATAAACATTTCCATCATAGGGTCTTTTTCAACAACTGCCTGAACGCAAGCACGAAGAAATTCTGATTGTGTCATACTGTGATATTGCATGCGTAGTTTAAAGTCTGCATGCAACGCATCTTTTGCGTAGAATGTGAATTTCTTCGTGTCTTTAGCGTATTTATTCGGCATTGCTATCCTTTAACATCCTTAATGATTTGTGTCGCAGTATTCCAGCAATCTGGGCAATACAATCTTACTACTTTCTTTTCCTCTTTGACAACAACATTCCAAGTTGTAACCATCTGTTTATCCATCTTGTCATAAGAGGCAAGACAAGCAGAACATTCATCTGGTAAGAGATCAAACATGCCCATTACATTATCTATTTCTTTATCTGATTTCTTACCATTTTTATTTGATTTTTGTGCTGCTCGTCTTTGTGCCCTATTCATTATTTCTCCTTTTTCAAGTTTTCATAAATATCAATGAGCGCCTCAATATCAACATCATTTTTAAGTAAACGATATGCACGGACAGACAAAGATATATCTTCCTTGGTAAGCCATCCGCTGTCAATGTAGTCAGTCTTGAGTTCGCGCTTCTGTTCCTTGTACGGTTCCATTGCATCCTCAAGTGCCTTCATTGACTTGATGTAGTCACCCATGTGCTGCTCTTTTGTTTTAAACGCAGCCTCTTCATATTCCTCAACAACAGCAACAGGGTCGTTGGTTATTAATTCAAATTTAGTCATTGTGATTCTCCCTTAAGTTGTTTATTCTTACCATTTCAGCATCCATTCTTCTAGTGAATTTAGTGCTGTAATTTGCTCCTTCTTTAATATACCCGAATGCATCCTCAATTGTGTTGAACTCGGTGGATATTATACTTTGACCATCGGACATAGATATTACAACAACCCCTTTCCACTCGGTATTGCTAATTGATGTGATTTGTTTAGGGTTTATTAACATCTTCCCTTTTTTTGTTTCTATTTCAATCATTCTCATTGTGACCTCCTAGTCTTGATCTGATGTAAATGCCGACAAGCGGCAGTGATGATACCATGGCAAACAGAGCGTTCCATTCGCCATGACAATTTGTTAAGTGTTCCATTATTCCTCCATATATTGTAATATAACCTATCTATTGATATTTGTCAAGCTCTTAACCGATCATCATCCATTTTTTATCAACTCGACCGTAGGTTGAGAACCCCCAAGTCTCATTATAGTTTGGGTTCTTGATAACATAAGGCTTGTTTAGGTGCACAAAATCCTTATTCGGATCAACACCCCAGCATCTTATTCTAGTCATAACTGAGTTTGTATCGATAACATCTATTGTGTGAAACCACTTACCATTTTTACTTTTCTTAGTAATGATTTTTATAGGAATACACCACGCCATGGCCAAATCAATATCAAATTCTGATATCGGTGGAACCATATGTTGATCAATGATTTTCAAAGCACGATCACTCAATACCATACTAATTGGATATATACCTGTCAATGTTTGAGTATTTTGAATTATTTCTGCTTTAGTGAAAGAACCTTCCTTCTTGTATGTCTCTATATTCTCTAATAGCTTCTTCTTACTCTTTGGCTTATCAACCACAGTGGCAGACCAGAAGTGTTTGTCACCAGTGAACCTATCATCAATTAGATCATTCATAGCAGAGGCTCTTGTAAGTGCATCTAACGACTTTTTATTGAGTTTTCGTGCTACCACTCCTCCATCAAACAAAAGGTGTTCTACGGACGTAAATGGACGCTTCTCAATGATCTCATCGATTGCAGCATCCCCCAAACCTTTAATGGTTGTAAGTGGGGCAACAAGTGTTGTGTCATCCGCGGACGTCCAGCGTCTACCGGAAGTATTAATATTCAAAGGTTTTATTGTGTAACCCCAAGACTTAGCGATATTAATTGCCTTCTCTTTTCGTGACTCTGGTTCTTTATCCAAGAATGCACAAGTCCACTCGGCATTATAATAAGTAGCTAACCAAGCAGTCTGGTAGGATATAATAGAATAGGCAACAGCATGAGACTTGTTGAAGCCATAACCAGAGAAATATTCAAACTTTTGCCACATGTCTTCTGCTTCTCGTTTTGATATACCTTTGTTCACACAGCCTCTGACAAACTTGGTCATTATTTCTTCTTTCTTTGCTTGTTTAGACGTATCTAGGCCCTTCTTTGTCAATAATTTACGAAGTAAATTAGCATCATCCAAACTGATGTCTTCGCCCAAATTGTGAGCTAGTAAAGCAATCTGTTCTTGAAAAATTAAAAAGCCGGAAGTTTCCCTAGTAATCTCTTCAACAATCTCGTTTTCGTATTTCACAGAAAGAGGATCATTAACAGCATTAACATATGCCTTATCCACACCAGCGGAAAGAGGCCCGGGTCGGTAAATTGAGGTAATAGCAGAAATATCAATAATTGATTTAGGCTGGGCTCTTTTTGCTAAGTTTTGTGCACCTTTCTCTGTAAACTGAAATATTCCTATCCACTTACCGGCTTGAAATATTGTTTTATATACCTCCTGATCATTAAGATCAATCTTATCCGGATGAAGGTTCTCCTTGTAGTATTTTTTAACATCATCAAAGGTTGGGTTTTCAATACCATGGTGATGTTGTAGAATGCGCTCAATGGCTTCTTCCATCATACGAAGAGTGGCAAGACCTAGGATATCAAATTTAATAAAACCCATTGGCTCAAGCTGTCGAACGTTCATACCTTCAGACCACGGAGTCTGACGGACACCCTTGGAGGCAATCAGGGGCATATATTTATTTAGTTCCTCACCGATAACCACACCTCCGGCATGTCGGGATGTAGAACGTATTTGTCCCATCAAACCCTCAACATGAGATTTGACCTTTGGGTGCTTCAAGAAAAATGCTTGAAGAGTCTCAGAGAATTCACAGACTTCTTCAAATGTTGGCGTGTACACACCAGCACGGATACCATGCTTCTTCTTCGCCAGAGGTGTGGCTTCATTCATCATTGTGTTTGTAACTTTATTAACCTCAGTAAACTCAATGTCATAGAATTTTGATATGTCTTTAATAAGTGAGCGTAACTGTAAAGTATTGAAATTTGATATTGGAACTACAGTATTGGAGCCCCACTCGTCAATAAGTATTTCTTTAAGAACCATAGGGTCAGATACATCATAATCAATATCAGGATAATCCGTTGCATCGGCACGGAGGAAACGAGAGAATAATAGGCCATACTTAATTGGATCCACTTGAGTAATACCAAGAGCATAAGCAACAAGAGAACCTGCCGCAGAGCCGCGACCAGGACCGGATAATTGTACTTCATTTGTTTTGTCCGTAATTGACTTCATCGTCAAGAAATATTTTGAGAACCCTCTGTCTGCTATAACTTTGAGTTCATGCTTTAATCGATCCGCGTATTCCACCCAAGTGGCCGACCCCCGCTTGACAGAGCGTGATGCCATAATCTCAAATAGACCCTCGAAGGATAGTTGAGCCAAGTATTCTGCAGGATGATGGCCAGCAGGTACGACAAAATCAGGCAAACGTACAGTGTTATCAGGGAGAAAAGAATCAATCCTTTCAAAAGCAATATTGACCGTCTCCAACATAGATTGACGCACGACTTCATCGTCATAGTCGACTCCACATTCTGTTGCATAACGCTTGTAATCCTCCCACATTTGTTCGCCGTTCTTTGGATAAAGTTCGTAGCCGATCTCATCCACACCTTCAGGTAGTTCATCAGACATCCATTCAGGCTTCCCTTTACCGAGCCAACCTATCTTCTTATATAGCTCTCGATCGTTCCAAGCGTCAGGTGTTGGATAATGCGAATCGCAAGTAGAAACCAGCGGAATCCCGAACTCTTCGTGCATTTGAATAACATACTTATTCAGATCATGTTGCTCTGGAATAGCATTCCATTGAAGTTCACCATACCAACGATCTCCAAAGACATTGAGCATCTTATTGGTAATGTCGCGCATAGCACCGACGACAGCTTCAGGACTCTCTTCGCGATGTTCCCAGTAGCAACCTGCATAGACGCCACCCAAGCAAGCCGACATTCCAATCACACCCTCGTTATGCTTCGCAAGCAGATCTAGATCGATCCGTGGCTTGCGGTAGAAGTGGTCGCCGTCATAGGATTGGGATACCAACTTGAAGATGTTGTTAAGTCCTTCTTGATTCATAGCAAGCAATACCATGTGACGCTTGCGGTTCAATTCTGATTTAACAGCTTGTTTTGACTCTGCTTCGTTCTCAACAGTGGTCCCCGAACGAGCGTCATCAATCTTCTTTGATTTGGTCTTGTCTGCTCGGTGTTCTTCAAGTTTGACCTTCCAGTCCGCGACAGACTCGATGAAGTAAGCTTCCACACCAAAGATTGGCTTGAAGTCTTTTCCTTCTTTCTTCATCTTCTTGGCATGTAATACCTGATAGGCCAGCCCGTTCATATTTCCATGATCGGTGAGAGCCAGGGCAGTGCTTCCATTCTCGAAAGCAAAGTCCATGTGTTGTTGTGGATGTCCGAAGCCATCAAAAGGCGATCCAACGCCCGAGTGAGCGTGTAGCCCAACGAAATCTATCTTATTCATAGTGTCCTCCATGATTCTGTGATTTTATTATACTTATAATATAACGTGTTAGTTGTTGTTTGTCAAATATTATTTCTTGTGTTTTTTGAATTCTTTAATTCTGGCTTCAGCCACTTTGAAATAATTTTCATCTAATTCAAAACCAAAAAATTCTCTGTTCAAGAGCATGCTGGAAATACCACCAGTTCCTGATCCCATAAATGGATCCAATACTTTTTCTCCACTGGAAGAACCAAGAGTAATCAAATAAGAAAATAATTTGACTGGTTTTACCGTGGGGTGGGGATTCTTCTTTTTCCTAATCACCCTATCCGGGTTTCCTGAAATAGTGTTCTGATTTTTGGTATCGTTATTACCTAAATAGACTCCACCGTCAACAAGATCAAATTTTTCAAGCCCAAGTTCTTTCTCTTTCTTATTCGGCTTTTTTACCTCTAAAAAGGGAAAAATCTCCGAGGTATCACTGAACCCTTCATCTGCTAATTTCTTTCTCCACCAGCCGTCAAGGTCAAAATATTTAGAATACTCCTTGAGTATCTCGTCAGACACAGATAAGTTACTGGGCAGTCTATCGATGTCACCATCTTTACCTGGTACAATGCAATCGGAGAGCCATGTTATGCCTTTTTTATTATTTAAAGCTTGTTCAACATAAGTCTTCTGCGCTTTGCGCTTCATCGCCACAATAACCAGTTCAACGGCAGGTTTGGGTTGGAAACCGCCATAAGCATTAGCAAGTTCCTGTGCTTTTTTTTGAGTTAAAGCAATTTGTCCTCCCGTATTAGCTTTGACACCACTGGTGTCATCACCCCAGCGGTTTCGAGTCATTTTTTTATCAGACAAGTCCCTATCCGGTCGACGTGCAGACCCAATAGTAAGTTTTTTCTCAGCTGATTGTCCCATATTATATCCTTTGGGAAACCCTGAGGAGTACGTCCAGTAGATGGGAGAATAAGCTATATCAAACCCTGCTTCTTCCAATAATAATATCATTCGCGAAGATACATCCGATCTCACTGATGACATGACAAATGCAAAAGCGCCTGGTTTTAATACCCTTAGACACTCTTTAAAAATATCTATGGGCGGCAATGCTTTATCCCAATTTTTTCCCATAAAATTTATTGCGTACGGTGGGTCGGTGCAGAGTAAATCAATAGAGTTGCTTTCAATGTTTTTTAGCAATTTCAGGCTATCGCCTTGCTTAAGTGTTAAATTATTCATTATTTTCTCCTAGGTTAAAAATGTGTTTAGTTCTATTGTTAGATTTAAATTTGTTTATCAGCATGGTTTTGTCTTCTTCGGTACACAATTTCTCAATCTTTTTGATAATCTTAAAGACTGCGGAAAGGAAATATTTATCCTTATTGGTTTTACGTCTGCTTTTGGCGTACCATTCTTCTATGTGCTTATCAAAGTTACCAGACAAATAAAATCCTATCGCGGCTGGATTTATTATTTCTGGACCCTTTAGTAAATCAAGATCGAATCCTGTTAAGGTCGCTAATTCTTCCAACTCTTTGGCGGCATAAAAGGTGCTTGGCCACTGGTCTGTTTTGGATTGGTTGCAATCATTACACAGTAAAGTACAATTGTCTTGATTCATTATCCAAAATTTTGATGATGGAAGAGTGTGGTCCATTTGATAAGTCGACCGGGCCTCCAAAGATAAAATACTTTTACATTTAAAACACTGACTGTTGAATCTCTGAAAAACCGATGCAAAAGAACTAAATTTAGAATCTTGTAGTGTTTTAGGTAAAAACCCTTTGTATCTCGAAAAATTATCCTCTGTCATTTGCTCTTTAGATCTTTTAGAATTACCAGTGGAGTTAACGTAGTCTCTTTTGCATTCTTTACAGAAGGGCTGGCTCGAGTGTCCCGAGGGATGATATCTTAGCATATCCGTGTGTTTCAATTTAACACATTTTGAAGTCTTATTACTAGTAAACTCATTCAATTTTTTTAATTTTTGATTTTCACAGTGAGTGCAATATTTATAAAGTTCGCCAGTATAGTCGGAATTTAAAATATCATTCTTCAATCCTTTTAGTTTAAACCAATGCATGCTCCTTCTACCGGTATCGTCCGGCCGGATGAGCTTGGTGTCTTTGCAATCCAGTTCTTCGTATCTTAAAACATTTTCATTTTGATCAAAAACTGGTCTTAAGATGTTACCCTTGGCTGATCTCAGACAAGAGTGTATGTGTCTAGTTGCTCCTTTAAAGTTTGGATACGTGTTACTATGCGTTGCTTTTCTTTTCTTATTCATGTGTCCTCCATGATTCTGTGATTTTATTATATATAATATAACGTGTTAGTTGTTGTTTGTCAAGTTTTATTTTAAACTTTCCAAGTAGTCTTTGGCAACCTCCGAAGTCTCTTCTCCGGCTACCTCTCGCTCTTCTTGTCGTCTTTG